>ERZ857840.522-NODE-522-length-55858-cov-12.074423_pt1 | contig 55858 bp, 46 predicted proteins | sample MGYA00519760_ERZ857840 | MGnify/ENA primary metagenome ERZ857840 (study PRJEB31778, sample SAMEA3449371) | human gut metagenome | biome: human gut; feature: human-associated habitat; material: faeces | place: United Kingdom | collected 2010/2012 ... | reverse complement strand
CGGTCTATATAAAGAATATCAGAGGTCTTGGGTATATATGGAATCAGGAGGTAAGGCAGTGACAAAGAGATATCGCAAGAAGATTACAGTAGTGCTCTCCTTGGTATTACCTGTCATATTATTGTTTGCAATATTAAATTGCTTTACCACGTATGTGTTTTATGAAGATTATAAATATAAAATGAATCTTATGACAGAGATTGCTGCAAAGGAAGAATTTTCCGGGCTGGATGCTGTTTCGGAATTGCTTAAGGATAAGGATATTGAAACTAACGAACAGGGAAGGCGATTATTGGAGCAATATGGATACTGGGGGAATAAAGGGAATGCATTTTATTCGCAATTCCGGCATCAGGTTATGGTGACCGGTGCTGTAAGCACTGTGATATGCGTGCTTCTTTTGACTTTTTTACTTTATTGGAAGAAAAAAGAAGATGCGTGTCATCAGAAAATTTTAGACCAGTTGGAAGAAATTCTGATCAGATTCCGTGAAAATAAATTTGATGATTTACTGAAAACGGAAAATCATGCAGAACTGGAAAAATTGAATGACCAGCTTGAAGCAATCGGACATCATATTCAGTTGATAAAGGAAGAAGCAAGGGCAGAAAAGGAGAACACGAAAGAAATGGTTTCTGATATTTCTCACCAGTTAAAGACACCGGTTGCAGCTTTGGATACATGTTTTAGTGTGCTGATGCAGAATGACTTAAGTGCCACAGAACAGGAGGAGTTTCGTATCCGTTGTCGGAGTGCTCTGGATGGACTGGAGACATTATTGCAGTCGCTTCTTGAAATATCCAAGATGGAAACTGGACTGATTCAGATTAATAAGAAAAAACTTCCGCTTATGGATACTGTCATATCTGCTGTGAACCGCACTTATCCTAAAGCGGATGAGAAAGAAATTGAATTCGTTTTTGACTATGAAAAAGAGCTGGAAACATGCACGATTATGCAGGATAAAAGGTGGCTTGGTGAAGCTGTGATCAACGTTCTGGATAATGCGGTCAAGTACAGTCCGTGTGGTTCAAAAATATTTATCCGGTTACAAAAAAGAAACGATCTTGTAAGAATGGAAATTGAGGATCAGGGAATTGGTATTCCGCAGAATGAGTATCACAAAATTTTTCAACGATTTTACAGAGGAAGTTCCAGGGAGGTCATGGAAAAGAGTGGTACAGGAATCGGACTTTTTCTATCGAGAGAAATTATCGAAAAACACGCAGGTACGATTACGGTAACCTCCGGCAAAAAGAAAAAAGGAAGCACGTTTGTGATTCAATTACCATATGTTGGTTAAATTTTAAGTGAGCAGAAATCTTACAATTCTGTAAGACTTCTGCTCGTTTTTTGAAAGTGAAATGAAAGATTATCCTGATACAATTTGGATGTAGGTTGAAAAATGACCAAATATATAAACAGGCAAAGAAAGCGTGCTGAAAAGGTACGCTTTACAGAATTGAAAAGGAGGCAACACATGAGTGTGATATTAGAAACCAAGCAGCTTTGTAAGTTTTATGGCGCAGGTGAGAATCAGGTCAAAGCGGTCAATCAGGTGGACATTCAGATTGAGCAGGGAGAATTTGTCGCAATTGTTGGAAAGTCAGGTTCCGGTAAAAGTACATTACTTCATATGCTTGGAGGGCTAGACACCCCGACAAAAGGCAGTGTTACTTTAGCAGGGAAAGATTTATACAGGATGAAGGAAGATGCCCTTGCTGTTTTCCGCAGAAGAAAAATCGGATTTGTTTTTCAGGCATTTAATCTGGTTTCATCTGTTAATGTCTGGGAAAATATTGTACTGCCACTGGGGCTGGATGGAAGAAAAGTGGATGAAGCGTATGTAAATGATATTATTGCAACTCTGGGGATTGAAAACCGGATTTATAATCTGCCAAATCAGTTATCCGGAGGACAGCAGCAGAGAGTAGCAATTGCAAGAGCACTGGTGAATCGTCCGGAAATTATATTTGCAGATGAGCCGACAGGAAATCTTGATTCTAAGACCAGTGATGAGGTAATCGCCCTGCTTAAGATGACAGCAAAAAAATATGGACAGACAATTGTAATGATTACCCATGATGACGAAATTGCACAGGTCGCTGACCGTATTCTGGTGATTGAGGACGGACAGGTGGTGGATTTCAGATGAAGACAATAAGCAGGATTGCATATAGCAATGACAAAAGGAACAGGACAAGAAGTATACTGATCATGATGGCAATCTGTCTGACCACGATGCTGCTTGTTATCATCAGTACTGTGGGAAATGGGGTAATTCATTTACAGAAAAGTCAGGCGGCAGGATCATATGGAAGCAATTATGGTCTGTTTGTTTCCGCAGACGGATCGCAGTTAAAAGAAGTAAACCGCCGTGCGGAAATAGATGCTACAGGCACTATGTGCACCGAAGGTATCATAAAAGGCAATGAAAAAGGCGGGTTTGTCTGCATGGATGAGACTGCAAGAAAAATGCTTCCCTATAATAAGGAATATGAGTTAAAGGAAGGAAAGTATCCGGAAAAAATGCAGGAAATTGCCGCCGGAAGAGCATTTTTTCGTGCAATGGGATATGATGATGTAAAGGTCGGAGATACGGTTACACTGGATTACCGCGCAGGGATGCAGTCAGAATATAAGCCGGAAGAATTTGTTGTCAGCGGAATCCTATATGATCGGGATGAGTATACCATCGAGGCATCTTATGTTGCTTTCGGGTCACAGGAGTTTTATGATGAGCACGTCGCAGAGAATGACAGACAGTATAATATTTATTTTACTTTAAATGATTCTGCAAATGTATCTATGAATAATATTGATTCGGTTATAAAGCAGATTGCAGCAGCTTGTGGGATCGAAGAAAAAAACGTTATAGTCAATGATCTCTATTTGCAATGGGTCTTGCAGCCGAGTTATGAAACGATTGCGGTATGCGGGGTTTTGATTCTTGCAATTGTACTTTTCTCTGTTGTGGTCATTTATAATATTTTTCAGGTCGGTATTGCCAACAAGATACAGGAGTATGGAAAAATCAAGGCTCTGGGAGCGACAAAAAAGCAGATGAAACAACTGATCTTCAGAGAGGGCATTTTTTTGACAATTTTTTCAATACCGGTTGGATTGCTTCTTGGTTTTCTGATTGCAAAATGCGGTTTTAACTGGCTGGTAGAACAGGGAAACCTTGTATCAACCCAAACTGGCTCTATGGGAGTTCAAAATCAGCAGGTGCCTCTGTTTTCCCTGCCTGTTATGCTTCTCTGTATTTTCGTATCATTTCTTACCGTTGCTTTGGCACTGCGTAAACCAATGAAAATTGTTTCACGGATTTCACCTATCGAAGCAACACGGTATTTAGAAAATGCAGAAACACAAAAAAAAGGAAAACGAAATGGCAGAAAAAATGTCACCGTGTTTTCTATGGCAATGGCAAATGTAACGGGTAATCCCAAAAGAACTATTGGTACTATCCTCACAATGGGTTTTTCTTGCGTATTGTTTGTGATTATCTCTAATTATGTGGGAAATATTGACACGGAGCATGAAGCACGTCTTTCCGTTAATCATGGACAATTTGAACTGCAGCTTGACTATTCTGCTGAGTATGATGAAAGATATCCGGAGAATAATCTGGATACGATTCTGACGGATGATCCATTGAATGATTCGCTGATTGAAGAAATCAAAAGCATTCCGGGAGTAACAGATGTCATGACGAGAGAGATTGTCTCTGTAAATCTGAACGGAACAAGATTTCCGGCTGATATTGTGAGTAAAAATGATTTTGATTTTATGCGCCAAGACGGGGATATTGGCTCTATGGACTATGATCAGGCGGTAAAGAATGGTGATATTTTCTTTGGCTGGTCAACGTGGATGGAACAAGATGGATATGCTCCGGGTGAATCCATTGCATTTGACTTTGAGAATGGAAGTGGAACCTATACCTATCAGGGAAAGATTGCAGGATCTTTTGTAAGTGCGGACACTTATCTTGTCATTCCGGAAGGTGTATATCGTTCCATGAATCCGAGAGGAACAGCCTATGGCTATCTGTGGGTGGACTGTGATAAAAAAGATGTGGCATCTGTAGAACAAAGTCTGAATACTTTGATTTCTAATACTTCGCATATAAAAATGGATACTTATCATGCGCAGTTACAATCTGCCGAATTTGCAAGCAGCATGATGAAGCTTGGCTGTTATCTGTTTATGGCTATTGTAGGACTCATCGGTTTTATGAATATGGCAAACACCATGATCATGAATATTACGACAAAAAAGCAGGAATATGGTGTATTACAGGCTGTGGGTATGACAAATAAACAATTAAATTTATGCCTGCAGTTACAGGGACTGATGTTTACGGTTGGTACCATATGCGTAGCTTTGATCATTGGTCTGCCGCTCGGCTATGCACTTTTTTCCTATGCAAAACATAATGGAATATTTGGAATGAATATCTATCATGTTCCAATCGTACCAATTTTTATTATGATTTTTTTGGTCGGTCTGTTGCAGATTGTACTTTCCTGCGTTTTAAGCAGTAATCTGAAAAAGGAAACGCTGGTAGAAAGAATAAGGTATCAGGGATAGCAAGTAATATGTAATGAACTAGGTCTTAACGAAGAGGAGAAATAGATAACTTCCATTTTGTATGTATGATAAATCTAAACAGTATTTTAGCAACATTTCCTGAGTGGGGACAGAAAGTGCCCCCACTTTCACGATTTGGGGGCGAAAAGCACCACCATATATCATAAATGATGGGTTCAAGAGAAAAATCCCTTATAAGTTTTTTGAAAACTGTCGTTTGGTAAAATCTATTCCATTTTTAAAAGCCTTGCGATAAAATATGTTCTGTGAGACGGTAGTTCTTTTGTCCAAACAAAAGCCAGATGACACGATAGAGATCGACTTAGATTTAGAAGTTGGATGCAACCAGTGCTGAGTTGAAAGCTCGTGATCAGATGGAATGGGTCAGATTGGTAAATGGTATTCGTAATATGGCAGAAGAACTTGTGTTAAAAGAATTGGTGTAGATCTAAAGCGTGGAAAACTCCTTTGGGAGCTTTTGGCTGTTTATAAGATAAATTCTGTCGGAGATTTATTATAAAACATTACTTTACAAGAAGAATAAAAAAGCATATAATTCTTTTATAATATATTTAATAAAAGAGGGTAAGAAAACGGAAAATAAAGATAAAAAAAATATAACAAGAAAAAAAATAATTAATTATGTGCTGAACAATCATGTTACATCCAAGGCGGAAATCGCAAAAGAGTTAAACTTGAGTATGCCGACTGTGTTAGCAAATGTGAATGACTTGTTAGAAAAAATGGTGTTGGAAGAAACCGGGGAATATGCTTCAACCGGTGGAAGGAAGGCAAAAAGTATAGGGATTAATAAGTCATACTGTCATGCAATGGGAATTTTGATTACAGCGAATCATATAGAAATGGTATTAGTAAATCTTGGAGATGAGATTATAAAAAAAGATCGCATCCGTTTAAAATTTACGGCAGAATTATCCTATTGTACAGAGGTGGCACAAAAGGTCAAAACTTTTCTTGAAGGCGAATTAGCGAAGGATACGCTACTTGGGATTGGAGTGGCGATTCCAGGAATTATTGATCAGAAAGAACGGATCGTTTTAAAATCCCATGCTTTAGGTATAGAGAATTATAGTCTGCGCTTTTTAGAGCAGGCTCTGGAAATTCCAGTATATTTTGAAAACGATGCTAATGCTGCAATGCTTGCAGAAAAAAAGCAAAAGTATCCAAATGCGATATATCTGTCTTTGAACCACACCTTAGGAGGTGCATTCTGCATAGATGGAAAGCTGTTTCGAGGGCAGAACCAGAAAGCAGGGGAGTTTGGTCACATGATACTCGTTCCCGGTGGAAGAAAGTGTTATTGTGGTAAATCAGGATGTGCAGATGCATATTGTGCTGCAAGTGTACTGACACAAGATAACAGGCAGTCACTGGATGCATTTATGGAAAAAATTGAAAGTGGTGATGAAAAAAATTTGCAGACATGGAATGAGTATCTGGATCATCTTGCTGTTTTGATATCAAATCTGCGGATGGCATATGATATGGATATCATACTAGGAGGTGATGTGGGAGGGGTATTGTCAGATTATATGATACCACTGGGAGAAAAAGTGATGGCATATAATGGCTTTGAGCATGATGTTTCATACTTGAAAAATTGTTCGTATAAGAAAGAAGCGTCGGCTGTTGGAGCTGCGAAATACTTTTTTACAAAACATATGGTAGAATTGTAAATTTTTTGAACGCAGATAAGTAGTCCACCGCATCTGGTGTGTAGGGCATTAAGCGTTGGGTAAGGGGATGTTTAGTCTGCTGGAGTTAAAAGTTCCCATTGATACGTTGCAAAGCGAATGCAGATGCCCGCTTTATATGTGTGAAAAACGAGAAGTTGTGTAAAATTAGAAAAAGATATTATAGTAAAAAACGGAAAGAAAACAGTAACTACGGTTTCCTTTCCGTTTTTGCGTGTTGATTGTGAAAAATACACAAAAAATGCATTTTGAAATTATGAAATATATAAAATTATGAAAAAACATATTGACAAATCGTGTTTACAGGGCAATAATGTAATTACTTTAATAAAACATTTTATAAAACATAAAATGAAACAATATAAAAAAGGAGGAAACAATTATGTTACAGCAGGTAATGACAAATCCAGGAGAAATTATTTTCAGAGAGGTTCCGGTTCCGGAGGTAAAGGAAAATCAGGTGTTGGTAAAGATTATGAATATTGGTGTTTGTGGATCAGATATTCATGTTTATCATGGAAAACATCCGTTTACAAAATATCCGGTAACACAGGGACATGAGGTTTCAGGTGAGATTACAGAACTTGGAAAAAATGTCACAGAGTTTCATGTGGGACAGAAGGTGACGATAGAGCCTCAGGTATATTGTGGACATTGCTATCCATGTCGTCATGGAAAGTATAATCTCTGTGAGGAATTAAAAGTAATGGGATTTCAGACGACAGGAACAGCATCTGAGTATTTTGCAGTGGATGCATCTAAAGTAACACCTATTCCAGAAGATATGTCCTATGAAGAAGGAGCTATGATCGAACCTCTTGCTGTGGCAGTTCATGGTGTAAAACAGATGGGCGATGTGGCTGGCATGAATATTGCAGTCCTTGGAGCAGGACCGATTGGAAATCTCGTGGCACAGGCAGCAAAAGGAATGGGGGCAGCGAAAGTGATGATCACAGATATCAGTGATCTTAGACTGGCAAAGGCAAAAGAATGTGGAATTGATGTGTGTGTGAATACCAAAAATAAAGACTTCGGTGAGGCAATGATCGAAGCATTTGGACCGGATAAGGCAGATGTGATCTACGACTGTGCCGGAAACAATATCACAATGGGACAGGCAATTAAATATGCAAGAAAAGGAAGCACGATCGTACTGGTGGCTGTTTTTGCAGGAATGGCAGAAGTAGATCTTGCAGTGGCAAATGACCACGAACTTGACATTAAGAGCACGATGATGTACCGCCATGATGATTACATAGATGGAATCAGACTGGTAAATGAGGGCAAAGTTCATTTGAAACCGCTCATCTCAAAGACATTTGCTTTTAAAGATTATCTGAAGGCATACCAGTATATTGATGATAACCGCGAGACAACGATGAAAGTAATTATCAACGTCAGTGAAAAGTAAGGAGTTCGTATGGAAAATAAATATGGAATTGTCGGAGTTGCCCATGTCGGGCTTCCGACAAACGATTTACAGAAAACAGTTGAGTTTTATAAGAGTCTTGGATTTGAAGTAATTATGCAGTCTTATAATGAAAAAGCAGGGGAAAAAGTGGCATTTTTACAGATAAAAAATTACTGTATAGAGACTTTTGAAAATGGGCAGGCGGCAATGTCAGACGGTGCATACCAACATGTTGCACTTGATGTGGAAGACATTGAAAGTATGTATCAGAAAATCTGCAATGAAAAATACACAGTTATTACAGACGGAATCGAAGAACTGCCATTTTGGGAAAATGGTGTGAAGTTTTTTATGATTAAGGGACCAAATGAGGAAAGAATAGAGTTCTGTCAGAAACTCTGATAAAAATAGGAGGGACATATGGGAAGCGAAAACAAAAATGGAAAAGTACCGCTGATCAGTAAGATTGCATATGGGTTTGGTGATGTTGGATGTAATTTCAGCTGGATGTTCGTCAGTAATTTTCTGATGATATTTTATACAGACGTGTTCGGAATCAGTATGGCGGCTGTGTCAGCACTTATGCTTTTTTCAAGATTCTGGGATGCAATCAATGATCCAATCGTCGGGGGACTTACGGATAAAACAAAATCGAGATGGGGACGGTACCGTCCATGGCTGTTAGTAGCGGCACCAATTACAGCAATTCTTCTTGTTATGACATTCTGGGCAAGACCTGACTGGCCGCAGAATGGAAAGATCATTTATATGGTAATTACATATTGTCTGCTGGTTTTGGGGTATACCTGTGTGAATATTCCATATGGAACCTTGTGTGGTGCTATGACACAGGATATTGATGAACGTGCAAAAATAAATACATCCCGTTCGGTTGCAGCGATGATTGCAATTGGTGTGTTAAATATTATCACAGTTCCGCTGCTCAGCAAATTCGGCAGTCACAGTGCAAAGACAGGATATCTGACGGTTGCGGTCATATATGGATGTATTTTTACAGCCTGTCATTTCTTCTGCTTTGCGAAGACGAAAGAGGCAGTGATCACTCCGGAAAAAGAAAAAATTTCTGTAAAGATACAGTTGAAAGCAGTTATGCAGAACAGACCATATCTTCTTGCATTGGCAGGACAGATATTATTTGGATTTACATTATATGGTAGAAACGCAGATATTCTGTATTATTTTACATATGTGGAAGGGAATGCCTCCTACTACACAACTTATTCGATGTGCATCATTATTCCTTCTATCATCGGGGCAGCCTGTTTTCAACCATTATTCCGCAAGTTGAATAACAAAGGAAGAACAGCATCTCTCTTTGCTTTATTTACAGGAATTTCCATGTTGTCTATGTTTTTCTTCAATGCCAAAGAATCACCAGCTATTTTTTATGCATTATCTGGTCTCACACAGTTTTTTTTCTCTGGATTTAATACCGCAATCTATGCAATTATTCCAGACTGTGTGGAATATGGGGAGTGGAAAACCGGACTTAGAAATGACGGTTTTCAGTATGCATTTATTTCACTTGGAAATAAAATCGGAATGGCAGTTGGAACAGCACTTTTAGCAGGATTACTTGGAAAATATGGTTATATTGCAAATCAGACACAAAATGCAATTGTACTTTCAATTATGAAACATGCATTTACGACGATTCCAGGTGTACTGTGGATTGTGACTGCGGTTGTATTATTTTTCTACCGGTTAAATAAAAAACGTTATAACGAGATTGTGGAAGAACTGAAAAATGGAAGAAAAAGTTGATATCGTGGCATTGGAAGAATTGCTGATTGATTTTACGGAAGCAGGACACAGCCAGGATGGGAGGAAATTAAAATACCGATACCAATAGAAAGTTTAAAATCGGATACAATCTGAATGGCGTTTGCTTTTCTTCCGCCGGTGGATGCAAAAAAGCCGTTTTTTTCTATCAGACCTTCCTGCTCCAGAAGGTTGAGGTTCTGGCTGACTGTGGATAAACCCATCTGCAGTTCCTGAACAATCTGCTGCTTGGAGGTCTTTTTCTTTCTGTAAATATATTGGTAAACCTTTGATTTATTTATTTTTTTGAGACTAATGTTGGTCAATCCCTTTTCGCTCATGTTGTTCTCCTGATTACGTTGCAAGATAATGTTAAGTTTATTGTAGCATAGAACGAAAAAAAGCAATAAAAAGGATATGTATTACAGAAAGCTGACGGAAAAGCAACAACGATACACAAATATGTTGGAATGATTCCCGGAAAGGGTTTACATATCTTCAAAATGCCATTAATATAAGGAAGGGATCTTCCCATCCATAAAAAATAAGATACGGAGAATTAACATGAAAAAACAACTGAAGGATACTCAGATTCTGTTGGAAATCCTGATCCTGACAGCAGCTGTTGCTATTATTGCAGCGGCAGTCTATTTTTTTCTGGTACCAAGCCATACTTCTGTCAGCAGTATTTCGGGTCTTGGTATCGTACTTTCCAACTTTGTACCGTTGCCCCTTTCCGCCATCACCATGATTCTGAACGTAGTACTTCTGATCATCGGCTTTTTTACCTGCGGAAGAGAATTTGGTGTAAAAACCGTCTACACCAGTATCATGCTTCCTGTTTTTCTTGGACTTTTTGAAAAAATCTTCCCAGATTTTGGTTCGATGACAAACAGTCAGGAGCTGGATGTTCTGTGCTATACACTTGTAGTCAGTGTGGGACTCAGTATTCTTTTTAACAGAAATGCTTCTTCCGGCGGACTTGATATTGTAGCAAAGATCATGAATAAATATCTTCATATGGAGCTTGGAAAAGCTATGTCGCTGTCCGGTATGTGCGTTGCCCTGTCTGCAGCACTCGTTTACGACAAAAAAACGGTAGTCCTGAGTATTCTTGGAACGTATTTTAACGGAATTGTTCTGGATCATTTTATTTTTGATCATAATATCAAACGCCGGGTATGTATCATCACTCCAAAGGAAGAAGAACTTCGGGAATTTATTCTTCATGAGCTGCACAGCGGTGCTACGATCTACGAAGCCTATGGTGCCTACAACATGCAGAAGCGCAAAGAAATCATCACAATCGTAGACAAGACCGAATACCAGAAATTGATGAATTTTATCAACAAACTTGATCCGAAAGCGTTTATCACAGTTTATAATGTATCCAACATGAGATATCAGCCTAAAATGTAAAAAAGTTCCGCAGCACCTCAATCACAGAAGTGCTGCGGAATTTTTTTACCATAATTTCCTGTGAAAACGTTTCTTGAATGATCCCATGGAGCAAAAACTCCGGCGCGGCTGAAGGAGAAGAAGAGCGAACGGATGCAGATGGATACGATCAATGACATCGTTATAGTGCAAATAAGGACACTTTTTTAGACAAAGCGTGTTCTTTTTTTACCACATAAAGTTATCTATAATTAGAGACAGAAAATGGAGGAAGGGTATGAAAAGATATTATTTAGCAATTGATATAGGAGCATCCAGCGGAAGACATATTCTCGGGCATATGGAAGATGGGAAAATGGTTCTCGAGGAAATTTACCGTTTCCCGAATGGAATGCAGAAACGGGACGGTGAGAAGGTGTGGGATATCGAGGTACTCTTCGAAGCTGTGTTGGCCGGAATGAAAAAATGCAGAGAACTTGGAAAGATCCCGGTGAGTGTCGGAATTGATACATGGGCAGTTGATTTTGTCCTTCTGGACAAGGATGATCAGCGGATCGGAAATGCCGTTGCTTATCGCGATGACCGCACGAAAGGAATGGATGAGGAGGTTTACCGTACGGTGCCGGAGGAAGAACTCTATGCATCGACCGGCATTCAGAAACAGATTTTTAACAGTATTTATCAGCTTATGGCGTGGAAGAAGAAAAAACCGGAACAGCTGGAAAAAGCAGAGACGTTGCTGATGATTCCGGATTACCTGAATTTCCTGCTTTCCGGCGTGAAAGCGCAGGAATACACAAATGCAACAACGACCCAGCTCGTCAAACCGGAAACCGGGGACTGGAACAGGGAGATGATTCAAAAACTGGGATACCCGGAGAAAATCTTTCTGCCGATCCGTGAGCCGGGGACTGTGATCGGCCATCTGAAAAAAGAAATCCGTGAGCAGGTCGGTTTCGACTGTGAAATTGTTCTTCCCGCAACACACGACACTGGCTCTGCGGTAGTCGCTGTGCCAAGCAATGAGGAGCACGTGCTCTATATCAGCTCCGGAACCTGGTCTCTGATGGGAACAGAATTAAAAGAGGCCGATTGCGGAACAGAAGCTATGCAGCACAATTTTACCAATGAGGGAGGCTACAACAGAAAATACCGTTTCCTGAAAAATATCATGGGTCTGTGGATGGTCCAGTCTGTGAAAAAAGAAATCGCAGAGGATTTAAGCTTTGGAACGATCTGCGAAATGGCATCGAAATGCACCATCCCATCTATTGTGGATGCAAACGACGACCGTTTTCTTGCACCGGAAAATATGACAGCCGAGGTACAGAAGGCATGTGAAGAAAGTGGCCAGCAGATACCGCAGGGAATTGCAGAGGTTGCAGCAGTGATCTATAACAGCCTGGCAGTATGCTATGCAAAGACATTAAAAGAACTGGAAGAACAAACAGGCTGCCGGTACCGAACGATTCATATCGTAGGCGGCGGCTCCAATGCCGACGATCTGAACCGGCTGACGGCAGAAAGGACCGGAAGAACCGTGCTGGCGGGACCGACCGAGGCAACTGCCATCGGAAATCTGGCGGTACAGATGATCACCGGAAAAGAATGCAATGATCTGAAAGATGCGAGAAACTGTATTTTCCATTCCTTCGAAATCAAACAATATGAGCCATAAAAAATGAGACGAAAGGTTAAAAGGGGCAAAGAATATGTTAGTTGAAACAAAAGCAAAAGTAGGTGTATTTGCAATCGCACTGGGTGCATATCTGCCGCAGTTCCCGACGCTGGTTCCGGAATTTGAGGCACAGTATGATGCGTTCAAAAAGACGATTCCGGATACCGTTGAAATGATCGATGGTGGAATCGTTACAACGAAAGAATTATCGATGGAAGCAGGAGATAAGTTTCGTGCAGCGGATGTAGATCTTGTTATTTTACAGCTTCTGACCTACGCGACCAGCTACAATATGCTCCCGGCAGTCCGTGACCTGAATGTGCCGGTTGTGCTTGTGAATGTACAGAAACGGAAAGCACCGGATTATGCCAATACCGATACACAAAAATGGCTCGGTGAGCTGTATGCCTGTGGAGCAGTCGGTGAGATGGTAGCCGATCTGGAGCGTGCGGGCAAACGTCATGCCGTCATCACCGGTGTTGTAGAAGGCGGAGATGATTACGTAGCTAAGGAAATCGATGAGTGGTGCCGGGCAGCCCAGGTACGCAGAAGATTCCGCTACACCAATATTGCCCAGATCGGAAGACCATATCCGGGAATGATGGACCTGTATATCGATGAAACCAATCTTTACAACCGGATGGGACTTTATACGAAACAGTTCGACTGGGAGAAAATGTGGGCAATCGCGGATCCTGTTACAGATGAGGCCGCAATCCGCGCCAAGGCAGAGGAGATTCTGGATACCTTTGACATCGAGGGCGGTGCAACGGTAGAGACCGTATGGGATATGGCAAAATATGTCGTTGCATTTGAAGAGTGGGTGAAGAAAGAAGAGCTTGGTATGGTGGCATCCCATTATGACGGTTTTGCCAAAGGGGTTGCCGGAAAACTGGACAGCATGCTGATTCCGGCATTTTCCATGCTGATCAAACAGGGTACAGCCTGTGCCGTAGAGGGTGATATGAAAGTTGCAATGGCAATGAGCATTCTGAAAACAATCGCCGGAACCGGTCAGCTTTCTGAGATGTATTCGATCGATTTTAATGAGGATATCTGTATTATCGGCCACTCCGGATCGGGAGATGCTGATATTTCGCAGGCGAAAAAACCGTCCATGAAAATCGTTGATGTTTTTCATGGCAAGACGGGCGGCGGATATCTGACGCAGTTTTATCCGCCAGTCGGAGATGTTACATATCTTGGAATTACGCAGGATAAAGACGGTCATTTTAAATTTGTTGCTGCAGAGGGTGTCAATGAGGATGGCCCGATCTTTACCTTTGGCGATACGAATATGAGAACACGTTTCTCCATTGGGGCAAGAGAATTCTGCAACAGATGGAGTGAGGCGGGACCAACACATCATATGGCAGTTGCTGTCGGACATCATATTGATACGATTCTGAAAGTGGCAAAAATCCTGGATGTGCCGGTAGAGGTTGTGTGCCGGTAAATACCGATAAAAGAAGAGGAAAAGAGAGAAAGAAGAGGGAAAAAACATGAAATTTTTAGATGCAGAATTTGTAAAGGGCTTTATCCGCATGGCAAATGACGGCTGGGAGCAGGGATGGCATGAGAGAAACGGCGGAAACCTTTCTTACCGTGTGAAACCAGAAGAGGTTGAAGAGGTAAAAGAAAACTTTGAGGCCAGAGAGTGGAATCCGATCGGAACCGCCGTTCCAAATCTTGCGGGAGAGTATTTCCTGGTAACCGGAAGCGGAAAATATTTCCGAAATGTCACAATCAAACCGGAAGACAGCATCTGTATGATTGAGCTGGATGAAAAAGGTGAAAATTACCGCATCGTCTGGGGTCTCGTCAACGGAGGTCGCCCGACATCAGAGCTTCCGAGCCATCTGATGAACCTGGAAGTAAAAAAACTTCAGGACGAAAGATACCGCGTTGTTTACCATGCACATACCACCAACGTGATCGCGCTTACCTTCGTTCTGCCGCTGGAAGATAAAGTATTTACCCGCGAACTCTGGGAGATGGCAACCGAGTGTCCTGTTGTATTCCCGTCCGGAATCGGTGTCGTTCCGTGGATGGTTCCGGGAGGCAGAGAGATCGCCGTTGCCACGAGCGAGCTGATGAAGAAATATGATCTTGCTATCTGGGCACACCACGGCATGTTCGCCGCCGGCTTTGATTTTGACCTGACCTTTGGACTGATGCATACCGCAGAAAAATCTGCAGAAATTCTGGTAAAAACACTTTCCATGCAGCCAACGAAACGTCAGACGATCACACCGGATGAATTCCGCCATCTGGCAAAAGACTTCGGTGTAATACTGCCGGAAGAGTTTTTGTATGAGAAATAAAACTGGAAACTGATAGTGAAAAATGGCCGTCTGATCCTTGCACTGAGGAATGGGACGGCCATTTTTTGGCTGTGCAGAAGAAAAAGTCTATTAATTTCTTTCGGAATTTGATAAACTATAAGATAAGATTATCGATTAGAAAACAGTGGAACATTTCATTATCAGACAGAAAATGCTGGTGTGTCTGCGCTCAGAAAGGAAAGATGAAATATGACTTCAGCGATTAGTATAGGAAAGCAGGATTTTGCTTCCCTTCGAGAAAATCATTATTTTTATGTTGATAAAACCGATTTTATCAGACAATGGTGGGAAAGTGGAGATGACATTACGCTGATCACACGTCCGAGAAGATTTGGCAAAACATTGAATATGAGCATGCTGAATTGTTTCTTTTCCAGACAGTATGCAGAAAAAGGTACCATCTTTGAAGGACTTTCCATCTGGAAACAGGAAAAATACCGCAGACTGCAGGGAACTTATCCGGTGATTTTTCTGAGCTTTGCGGACGTAAAACAGAATAACTATCAAGATGCAGTGCAGAAGATAAAAAATATTATTGTAGACGCTTATCGCCAACATCGGTATTTGGAGCAGGAAGAATGTTTTACGCAAAATGAAAAACAGCAGATGCTGGAAATTACAGAAAAAATGAGCAATGTGACAGCACAGGATGCATTAAAAAATCTTTCCAGCTATTTGAATCTTTTATATGGAAAAAAAGTTTTGATCTTTCTGGATGAATATGACACGCCCATGCAGGAAGCCTATATTCATGGATACTGGGATGAATTTGTAGGATTTATGAGAAGCCTTTTCAATGCGACATTCAAAACAAATCCATATCTGGAACGCGCTGTGATGACTGGAATTACCCGTATTTCCAAAGAATCTGTTTTTTCGGACCTTAATAATCTGACGGTTATTACAACAACATCGGATGCCTATGCAGACTGTTTTGGTTTTACAGAAGAAGAGGTATTTCAATCATTAGATCAATTTGGAATGCCGGAAAAGAAAGATCTGGTAAAGCAATGGTATGACGGATTTTGCTTTGGCACGCATCGTGATATTTACAATCCGTGGTCTATTACAAATTATCTGAAAGAGAAAAAACTGCGGCCCTACTGGGCAGCTACAAGTTCCAATGGATTGATCAGCAAACTCCTGCAGTCGGCATCGGCAAATATGAAGGAAGAACTGGAAAAACTGATCAACAGACAACAAATTGTAGTTAATTTTGATGAGCAGATTATATTTGGACAATTAGAACAGGATGAAAGTGCGGTATGGAGTCTGTTGGTGGCAAGCGGTTATCTGAAAGTGGAGGAGATTGAATACAGAGGACTGACGCTGGAGCCGTGGTATTCTCTTTCCATCACAAATCTGGAGACTGTGAGCATGTTTTCGAATATGTTCAAAAGCTGGTTTGCAGCGGCATCTGCCAATTATAATGAATTTATCAAAGCATTGCTGAATGGTGATGTAAAAGCGATGAACCTCTATATGAATGATATTGCACTTGCTACATTCAGTAATTTTGATGCTGGAAAACATGCGTCCGAGCGGAGCCAGCCAGAGCGGTTTTATCATGGATTTGTACTTGGGCTGCTGGTGGAAGTGCGAGATCTTTATGAGGTGCGTTCCAATCGGGAAAGTGGGTATGGAAGATACGATGTGATTCTAATTCCCAGAAATTTGGATCGAGATGCTATGATTCTGGAATTTAAAGTAAAAGAAACGGAAGAAAAAACGCTGCAGGAAACGGTACAAAAAGCACTGGCGCAGATTGAAATAAAGAAATACGACGCGGAACTGAAAGAACGGGGAATCCCAAAAGAAAGAATCCGGCATTATGGATTTGCGTTTGAAGGGAAAAAGGTATTAATTGGGTAATAGAAAACGCTGTCAATGCTTCTCTGGAAGGGGAAGCGGGACAGCGTTTTTCTGTTAATTGTGATTAGATTACCATCTGAAGCAGCATTACCATAAGCGGCATCGTCACAATAGAAGCCAGCGTAGTAACAACATTGATGGCACTGGCATAGCGCGAATCGTTGCCGTATACCTGGCACATCTGGGTAACCGTGGAAGCAGATGGCGTGATGATGGCGAGAAAAACGATCAGAATCAGTGTCGGTCCGTCAGCGGAAAGGTCGGCGAGATGGCTGAGTTTTAAGAGAACAAGCGCCATCAGCGGAACGGCGATCAGGCGGAGAAAGGTCACGAAGTAAATCCGTTTATTCGCAAAAATCTGCCGGAAGTCCATGCCGGCAAAAAGCATACCCGTAACAATCATACTGGCAGGGCCAACCATGCTTCCGACAGAATGAAGCGTATTGTTGACCAGCGCAGGAAGCCGGATGCCCGTGAAAAAAAGAAGAATTCCGACGAAAATAGAAATAATATTGAGGTTCAGAACAATCTTCTTCCAGTCATAGGAAGCCTCACGGCTGATCACCTTTTTGCAGTGCGTCCAGAAAAAGACAAGCTGTACGCTCATATAAACACAGCTGTAAAGCACCCATTCCGCTCCTAAAACAGCCGTCACAAGCGGCACAATCAGATTGCCGGAATTGGAGTAGTAAACAGAAGTTATCTCAACCGCATCCAAATGAAACACCCGTCCAAGAGCCAAAATCGCAAAAAGAAGCACAACCTGCATCAGAAGCGAAGCCGCAAACGCAACCAGCAGCCCCTGCACTGTTTCCGGCGTGTAATCGACCTGAAACGCATTCAGAATCACGCAGGGAATGATCAGGTACAGCACAATTTTCGACAGAACTTTGCTGTCCTCATCCTTTAAAAGTCCGGCTTTTACGATTAAAAAGCCCATAAAAATCATAAGAAAAAGCTGCGCGATCTGCTGCGCAAGAAGAATACTGATTGTCATAAAAATCTCCCAATATGTGTGTCTTATGAAAAATATTATAAGTCGGTCGGGAGTGGATTTCAATTTCTTTTTGAGAAATTTTGGACGAAGTTTCGGAAGGGGAGGGAAAGAGATCTGATCAGCTAAAAAGCGAGCGTTGACAAAGCGAAACCCTTGTAATATAATACACTTAACAAGAGAACCGTTGGTCAGTGTACACCTGACCGCCGGATAAAGCTTTTAACTAAAAATAGCGCCTAACTTTACCAGAGCAGGGGCGCTATTTTTTGTGCATAATATTGATAACAAGAGTTATAACAGCACAAAGCATAATTATGAAAGTAAATAAATCACTATATGTAACCATCAGCACCAGCCTCCTTTCAAAAAATGTCCGGCGGCTGACATAACACCCCAACGGTTCCCTGGATAAATGTATTAAATTGACAAAAAGAAAAAGAAATGCGCGTCATAAGCTCCATTTCTTGATGCTAATTATAACAAAAAAAAATAAGTCAAGAATCATTTTCAGAGAAGAAGCCAGTGTTGACAAAATTATACGATTGCCATATAATATACTTAACAAGACAGCCGGAAGGTGAGTGCGATCACCCGATCTGGCGAAAATGTTGAATAGCTATAAGAAATAGCCGTCCTACCTTTACCAGAGAACAGGACGGCTATTTCTTATTTGCATAAGTCAAAATTGCAACAATAAGTAAAGCAACGCTGATTATAATCTGCAATTCTTCGTATGTACTCATAATAATCATCCTTTCTGCAAGACTCAGATCAGATGAAAGCACGTCCCCCGGCTGCCCGGTTAAATATATTAGATTGTCTAAGATTCCCAATAAAAAACGAACAAGGAAAACTCATTTCTTGAAATGTATTATAACAGAAAAGAGAAGTAAAAGAAAGTAATAAAAAATAGTCAGAAAATTTGAAGTTCCTGTAAATGTGCAGTGTATTGGATTTGAATATAATACAAAATAGAACAAAAGTTTGAAATTTACAAAGGTATATGAGATAATAAAGAAAAATGGAAGAAACGTCAGGAAAGGGGAGAAGCCTATGTCGCATATTTCAGAATACGAAGTCGAAAACATATTGATCGACCGCTTAGAGAGTATTGGATACAGCTTTATCAAATTGAATACCTATGAGGATGTCCTTGCCAATTTCCGCGCACAGCTTGCAGAATTCAACGCGAAAAAGCTGGAAGAAAAAGGCCATGCGGCATCCTTTTCTGACACAGAATTTAATCGTATTATGATTCACATGGATAACCATTCCGTGTATGAATCTGCGAAAATTTTGCGAGATAAATATATTCTGCAGCTCGATAATGGAGAGAATGTATATCTTGATTTCTTTTCCAACGATACAGACAGAAACATTTATCAGGTAACGCATCAGGTCACTATGGATAAAGCACATAAAGAGGATGTTGTATATAAAAATCGATATGATGTAACCGTACTGATCAACGGACTTCCGATGATCCAGATTGAGTTAAAGCGTCCTGGTGTGGAAATCAACGAAGCGATCAATCAGATCAATCGCTATAGAAAGTTCAGTTTTAAAGGCTTGTTCCGATATTTACAGCTGTTTGTAGTCAGCAACTCTGTGCAGACAAAATATTTCTGTAATGAAAATGAAATGGTAGATGGTCGCTATAACCCGATTTTGAAATCACTCGTATTTTTCTGGACCGATGATAAAAATACAAGAATCAACGATCTGAATACCTTTACCAGTGAATTTTTCTGCAAGCCGACAATCACAGAAATGATAGACAAATACATGATCATCAAAACGACAGAACCAGTGCTGATGGTAATGCGTCCATATCAGATTTATGCAGTAAAAGCAGCAAAGAAGCGGGTACTGGAAGTGAAGCAGAATGGTTATGTCTTTGCCTGCACTGGTTCAGGAAAAACATTGACATCTTTTAAATTGGCTCAGCTTCTTCGAGAAGAAGCAAGAGTTGATCTTGTAGTATTTCTGATTGACCGAAAAGATCTGGATGATCAGACCGTAGAAGAATATAATTCATTCGAAAAAGACTGCGTTGACAATACAGACAGCACCCGTGTGCTCATTCAGATGCTGAAATCATCTGAGAAAAAGATGATTGTTACAACCATTCAGAAAATGGCGAATGCTGTTAAAAATCCAAAATACGAAGAGGTTATGGATGGTTACCGAGATAAAAAAGTAGTATTTATCATTGATGAATGCCACCGTTCCCAGTTTGGCAGTATGCATGCCCAGATTCAGAAACACTTTGAAAAAGCCAATTATATAGGATTTACAGGAACGCCTATTTTTGAGAAGAATAAAGGTGCTGACGGACGTACAACGGCAGATGTGTTCCATGCTGGGGATAAACTGGATGCATGTCTGCACCGATATATGATCAAAGATGCAATTGCAGACGGCAATGTGCTCCGATTTTCTGTAGAATATCAGCGGACAATTTTTGCAAAAAATATTGCAGCAAAAGGAATTGATCCGGAACAGTTAGATGATCCAGAATACTGCAAACGCCATAATATTGATATGACACCACTTTATCATGATGAGGAACGAATCACCAGAGTCGCAAAACACATTATGGAACATCATGAACAGCATGTGCATCCGCAGGGAAAGGATACGTACACAGCACTTTTTGCAGTAGATTCCATTCCGACACTTGGAAAATATTATGATGCATTTCAGAAACTGAATGAAACAGTTCCGGCAGAAAAACAGCAGAAAATTGCAGCTATTTTTTCTTATCAGGCAAATGAAGATATGGATGATGGAGCAGATGAACATTCGCAGGAACTGCTGGAGCGTTGCATACAGGACTATAATGCCATGTATGGTACAGCGTTTGGTATTGATACGTTTGATCCGTACAGAAAAGATATTGCGAAGAGGTTAAAACAGAAAGTGCTTCCACAGGTGGATATCCTGATCGTGGTCAATATGTTCTTAACCGGATTCGATGCAAAACCATTGAATACGCTGTATCTGGACAAAAATTTGGTCTGGCATTCACTGGTACAGGCATACAGTCGTACCAACCGTATCGACAAAGTGACAAAACAGTTTGGACAGATTGTGACATATCGAAATATCAAGAAGTGGCAGGATGAAGCGCTGACCCTGTTTTCAGGCGATGGAGATCCGAACGAATATCTGCTGGAAGATTATGCGTATTATTTAAATCAATGGATGAATCAGAATGTGATTTTAAGAAAAATCACACCCGACGTAGAAGCTGCGGGACAGTTACAATCAGAAGATGAAATCCGCATGTTTATTATGGCATTCCGTGCGCTGGCAAAGACGCTTGCTACATTGAAAACTTTTTCGAAGTTTGACTGGGCAGATCTTGGAGCAGTCATGGATGAAAATGAATACGAAGGATTCAAAAGCTGGTATTTGTACTATAAAGATCAAACCGTCAATCCAAATCCGAAAGTTCCGGTTCCAGTGGATGTGGATTTTGACATTGAGCTTGTCAGAACAGACAGAATCAACGTTGTGTATATTTTGAACTTGTTAAAAAATGCAAAAACACATACCAAGACAGAGGAAGAAAAGCAGCAGGATGTCGATTTGATTCTGCGTGAAATCGAGCGTTCTGATAATGAATCCCTGCGTTTGAAAAAAGAAGTGATGCGGCAGTTTATCTTAACACGATTTTATGATCTGCCGGAAAATGCAGATGTAATGGAGGCGTTCAATCAGTTTGAAAAAGAACAGATGCAGGCAGATATGGAAGAATTTGCATTTGACAATCAGATTGATTTCAAGATAGTATCAGATCTGGTTTCAGCATATACATTCAGTGGAAATGTATCGGAGGATAATATTCGCGAAAGATTGATGGCATATCCGCTGGGACTGCTGAAAGTGACAAAACTGACAAAGAATGTGAAAAGATTTATACAGGATACTTATAAAAAATACAAGGCTGAAGGAGAAACAGAATGACAGATACAAATACATACCAGGCACAGGCGAACGAGCTTTCGCAGAAATTATGGGCAATCGCGAACGATCTGCGCGGTCAGATGGATGCAAGTGAGTTCAAAAATTATATCTTAGGAGTAATTTTCTATCGTTATCTTTCTGAGCGAACAGAAATGTATATGACCGATCTTCTCAAAAATGATGATGGAATCACATATGAAGAAGCCTTTGCGGATGATGAATACAGACCGGTTGTAGAAGAATGGTCACTGTCAAAACTGGGTTATGTAATTAAGCCGGAAAATCTGTTTCGAAATCTGATCCGCAAGATTACAAAGTTTGAAAATGATGCGGATAAATTCAGCGTGGAAGATTTCGAAAAAGCGATCAATGATCTGGTAGGTTCTACGATGGGACACGAATCCAACAAGGCATTTGACGGGCTGTTTAACGATATGCGTCTGCAGGATTCCCGTCTTGGAGAGACTGTGTCAGACCGTACGGAAATGATCGGGCGAGTTATGGTACGTGTATCGGATATTGATTTCGATTTACAGGATTCCCAGTTTGACGTACTCGGTACAGCGTATATGATTCTGATTGGTTTATTCGCATCGGATGCAGGAAAGAAAGGCGGCGAATTCTTTACGCCGGCAGGCCCGTCGAAGCTCTGTGCAACACTTGCGGCATTGGGGCTGGATGAAGCAAAGACGGTTGGTGACTGTACCTGTGGTTCTGCATCTATGCTTCTGGAAGTACAGAAACATCTGACAACAGGAAAAGTTGGACATTTCTATGGACAGGAGCTGAATGCGACAACGTACAACCTGAGCCGTATGAACATGATCATGCACGGCATCGACTGGCAGAATTTTGATATTTACAAAGGCGATACACTGAAAGATGACAAATACGGCGATATCAAAATGACAGTACAGGTTTGCAATCCGCCGTACTCGCTGAAATGGTCTGCGGATAAACAGTTTGAAGATGACCCGCGCTATTCCGGAGCAGGAAAACTGGCACCGAAAGGACAGGCGGATCTCGCATTTGTGGAACACATGATTTATCATATGGACGAAGATGATGGACGCGTTGCTGTGTTGCTGCCGCACGGCGTACTGTTCCGTGGAGGCGCGGAAGAAACCATTCGAAAATATATCATCAAAGATCTGAACCGACTGGATGCAGTCATCGGACTTCCGGCAAACTTGTTTCATGGAACAGGAATTCCGGTTTGTGTGCTGGTGTTGAAGAGTAAGAGAAATGGGAATGCGGGAAATATCTTATTTATTGACGCATCAAAAGAGTTTAAGGCTGGGAAGAACCAGAATGTGCTGGAGCAGAAAAATATTGATAAAATTGTTGAGACGTATGAGAAGCGTGTAGATGTTGATAAGTTTGCTCATGTGGCAAAGATGAGTGAGATTGCGGAGAATGGATATAACTTGAATATTCCGAGGTATGTTGATACTTTTGAGGAAGAAGAGCCGGTGGATTTGAATGAGGTGAAAAGTCATATTCAGAAACTGGATGCTGCTAGGAAAGTTATGATCGAAAAGGCCAATAGCATGTTGAAGGAATTAGGTTTGTAAAAGATAGGGTGAGTTTTATGGGTAAACCAAGTAGTAAAGATATTGGAAAAAGGGCTATTTACAATTATCATGTGAATGATAGTCTTATTAATGAAAAGGTTTCGATGGATATTGTTAAGAACTGGTATCCTCAAAATTTTCATCAAAAAGAAATTTTTATTTTAAATAAAATGAAAGAGTTATGTGATGGTTTAGATGGTGTTGATATTCGGATGACACAGCAAACTCTTCCGTTATTGTTTATGACAGAAGAATGGACAGAAACAAAAGATGGCAGATATAGGCAGGACAAGAGTCAAATTTTGAAACGCGCTCAAAACAGATTTGATGATTTCGAACATAGAGGTTATATTACGGGCAATTATGGTTGTTTACAATTTACATTTTCAGGAATGGAAAAGTTAGAGGAATATGTAGAAATAAAGCCAGATGTTAATGAGAAAATCCAGCAAATTATTGATGAGTTAGAACGAAATACAGATGAATCAATAGAAAGATACGATAAATTAATCAATATTTTACAAGATATTAAATCTGAGCCGAAAAGATTTAGTGAATATATTTCGGATCTAGGAAATATAGCGTCTATTGCAGGGACTATTCCAACTATTGTGCCGCGAGTAGGTGGACTACTTAGCAATTTGGTAAGAATACTGGATTGATGAAAGCAAGCTGATAATATATTTTATATTATAAAAGAAAAAAATGCTTATTTGAATGATGGATATATAGTAGAAATAAATAATTTGGACATTTGGATATGACGAATAGGTTACTAAGATCTGTCAAAGAGCATAGAGGAGAATTATAAGAAATTACAGGGAGGAAACATAATGGTTAAACCTAAATTGAGGTTTGAAGCATTTAATGAAGAATTGTTGTATTATAAGTTGAGAGATATTGTTATAGAAAAAATGTCAAATGGTATAATAAATAAGCAATCAGATAAGATTACAGATGTTAAGCATATAAATGTGATTAACATGTATTCAGATAATAAAATTGATATAGATGAGCTAAATTTTAGTGCGTATGATGAAGGAGCTGTGAGAAAATGTAATGTTGAAGTTGGCGATATATTTTTAACGCGTAGTTCTGTAAAAGCGGATGGAATTGCCAAAGCTAATATTTTATTAGATGATGGAATTTATGTATATGATGACCATTTAATACGAATTAAAGTAGATGAGAATAAGCATGTGCCTAGGTTTGTAAATTATTATTTGGCATCATCAAGATTTAGAAAGCAATTTATTATAAAAGCTAAGACTACAGCTTTTACAACTATTGGACAGGATGATATTGCAAGCTGTGCAGGGTATTTTCCGCGTTGTCCAGAACAACAGAAGATAGCGGATTTTTTATCAAGTATTGATGCGATAATCGACAACTATAACAATACAATAAAAGTATGGGAAAAACGTAAAAAGGGTATAATGCAGAAACTGTTCAGTCAGAAAGTAAGATTTAAAGCGGATGATGGAAGGGACTTTCCTGATTGGAAGAAAAAAAAATTGGGAGATGTGTTTAAGATTTCAACAGAAACTAATGAAAATAGATACAGAAAACAGAATGTTTTATCTGTGTCAGAGGAATACGGTGTTGTTAATCAAATTGAACTTTTGGGTCGGAGCTTTGCTGGAAATGATATTTCAAACTATAAAGTTGTAAAAACTGGGCAGATTATTTATACGAGAAGCCCGATTGCAATAAAACCGTTTGGGATTATCAAAATAGTAGATGAAGAAATAGGGATTGTGTCACCATTGTATATTGTAAATGATGTAAATAAAGATAATTGTTCGTTGTTTTGGTATTATAATTTTGATACTCCTGAACGAACAAACAATTATTTGAAACCGCTAGTTAGAATTGGGGCTAAGCACACCATGAATATTTCGAATGAAGAATGGCTTTCTGGTAAAGTGGAAGTCCCTTGTCTTACGGAGCAACAAAAAATTGCAAATTGTCTGAGCGCGTTGGATGATGTTATTGATAATTACAAAGTAACAGTAGATAAATGGAAAGAGTTAAAAAAAGGGTTGTTGCAGCAGATGTTTGTATAATAAAGAATGGATTAAAAATTTAAATGAGCAGATGTTATATAGATTATATAGGCATCTGTTCATTATGCTATAGAGATAAAAAGTATTTATGAGGTGATAGGATGGGGTATTCAGAATATAAAGATTTAACACCAATAAATAATATAAGCAACGGGGAAGAATATTTAAATGCCTTGGAGTGGGCGCTGAACAATCCAAAGGTAAAGAATATTGCGCTTGCGGGTCCGTATGGAGCGGGTAAAAGCAGTATTATCGAAACATATTTGAATAGGGAAAAAGATAAGAAGAATATATATGAACAGCATAAATTTGCAAAAAAGTATTTAAAAATTTCTATGGCTACATTTATTGAAGCGCATAATAATGAGGGAAATGAAACGAAAATAGAGATAGATGCAGATGAAGTTGAAGAGGGGATTTTGAAACAGCTATTTTATAAAGTGGAGCATAAAAAAATCCCACAAAGTCGATATAGAAAACTTCAGCCAATTCATTCTATAAATGTATTGTTGGGAGTTATTGCATTTTCAGTGATTTTGATTATGTTTGGCGGAATTTTTGTTCCAGATATTTGTAAAAATATTTGGGACAAAATAGATGCATTTGCAATGAAATATAGTTGGTTGTCTGGTAAAACCGTGGGCGTTGCCATCAGTTTGGGAATTGTTGGAATAGGAATTACAAGCTATCTGGCGAAAATAATAATGTCTAGGTTTCATGTAAAAGAATTAAAACTGCCAGCAGATACAACGTTACAATCGTCAGAGGATGCAGAAGAATCTGTTTTTAATAAAAATTTAGACGAAATCATGTATTTTTTCGAGGAGACACAGTATCAGTTAATCTTTTTTGAGGATTTAGATCGGTTAGAAAATAGAAAGATTTTTGTCCATCTGAGAGAATTAAATAATCTCTTAAATAATGACGATGCAATCAAGCATAAACCGATAGTGTTTGTGTATGCTGTGAGAGATGACATTTTTACTAGAGAAGATCGAACAAAATTTTTTGATTTTATTATCCCGGTCATTCCTGTTGTGAATGCGACGAATTCTGGTGAGATATTGCTGGAAAAATTAGATGATGCAAAGCGGCATGGGATTTATCATGATATTTCGCAGGGGTTTGTATTGGATGTGGCACCGTTTATTTCTGATATGAGAGTGTTACAAAATATATACAATGAATTCGTTGTATATAAGAAAACATTGCAGACAGAACAACACTTGAATTTGTCTGATGAACAAATGATGGCAATTATTATGTTTAAAAATTTATATCCAAGAGATTTTGCAGATATCCAAGGGGAAGATGGAATAATTAAGAAAGCATTTCAAGATAAAAATTCCTATATTATAGAAAAACGGGAAAAATGGAAAGAAAAAATAGAATATAACAAAGAACTGATAGAAAAAGTATCAGAGGATACGTTGAAATCCATAAAAGAACTAAAATATGCTATGCTTATAGCAATTACAGAGGGGAAAGGAGTTACTAGGAATTTTACCGATAGTTCATACTTAAGAAGAGATAGTGGAATATTTGCAGTTAATATACTTTCGGATGATTTTGATTTACGACAGTTGCAGGAGAAAGAGTGCCAATGTACAGTATATATTTCTTTTTCTGGGAGTATAAATGATATGGAAACCGATGAAAAAGAATTGGAAAAATATATTGAACGATGGGAAAAACTAAAAGAATACAATGAAAAAAGTTTAGAAGGTTTGCAGGAAGAGATTGAACAAATAAAATATGAGCAGAAAAAACTTTCAAGTCGTTCTCTTCAATGGTTAATAGAAAATGATTCATCTGAAAATGTATTATCGAAAGAAGTAAAAGATAACAAATTTCTTGTATTTCTTTTTCGTCGAGGATATTTGGATGAAAAATATGCGAACTATATTAATTATTTCAAGGGAAACAGCATTACGACTAATGACATGAATTTTATTCTTGCTGTAAAAAATCAAGAGCCACAGCCATTTGATTACCAGTTGACAAAAATAGAACAAGTTATTCAAAGATTGCAAGATTATGAGTTTGAACAAAAAGCAATTTATAATTTTCAAATCATAGAAGAACTTTTAGGAGAAGAGAAGATTTCTAAAAAGCTGGAAGTCTTTGTGCAGCAATTAGCAGATGGAGAGGAAACAAGCTGGCAGTTTATTGGTGAGTTTGTTGATAAGACAAAATATCAGGCAAAGTTTATACAGATACTTTCCGCGAAATGGAATTCAATGTGGGAATATATTTCGCGGCAAAATACTATGACATATGGACGGCAAGTGTACTATTTAAAACTGATTATAGAATATGTAGATGAAAAGGAACTGTCACTTCTTAATGTGGAAAATTGTATTACAAGCTATTTCGAGAAGCATGAAGATATATTGCAGCAATTGAATGATGTGGGCAGTAATAAAATAATTGCAGCGATAAGTAATTGTGATGTATGTTTTGAAAAGCTGAATATTGCTAATGTCTCAGATGATATTGTCGAATACATATTTGATAATTGCTGTTTTAAATTGAATGATTGTATGGTCCGAAATGTTATCTCGTACAAAAAGAAGAATCTATTAAATATGTTTGAAAATCAGCCATATAGTACGATTATCAAATTGGAATATAAACCCTTAATTGAGTATGTGCATGAAAACATGAAGGAGTATATTGAAGCGGTAGTTTTGAAAAAAACAATAATTGAAGATGAGAACGAGGATATTATAGATCTGCTTCGAAGAATTTTAGAAGAGAGTGATTTGTGTGCTAGCGTAATTTGTTTGGAAAATTTTGAAATAGAAAAATTAGCGGATTGTCTGGAACAAGAGATACAGAACAAAAGAGATAAAGTGAAAGTGGTTTGGAATACACTCTTAGAGCAAAATAAGATAGGTATTAGCTGGGAAAATACGATGCTATACTGGAAATATTATAGTATCAGCAATTATCTTAAAAAGTTTATTGAGGTAAATGTTGACAAGCTAAGCGTGGAAAAAAATAATTATGTTACGGATAATTTTGCAAAGGATATTATAAATGCTAAATTTGAAGATAGTGTATTAAAGAAACTTTTGCCTGTATTGCCTATGAAAACTTTTGATCTTGATGTCGAACAGCTTCCGGAAAATATTCTTGCGATAATGGTAGAGTGTAATTATTTTGGATATACAATAGAATATTATCAAAGTATTGCAGAACGGAATGAGGATATTGCTGTAGAGTATATTGTTAAAAATCAGGCAGAATTTTATAACAGCTTAGAGGATTTTCCAATGACAAAGAACGTATTGGAAAGATTGCTTTTTGAACAAAAAATTCCGATGGATAACAGGGAAGAACTATTTGAAAAATATGCTAAGACGTATATGACGGAAAAAATTGCTCTGAATATGAATGCTGAAGGGTTCAAAGTTACAAAAACATTATTTGATATTGCTTGGGAAATTTTATCGGAAAATCAGAAGGAAAGATTAATGATTGCTAATCTTGAACTGCTGAATGTAGATGATATGGAAAAATGTTTTGGAGAACTGAGTGGTCAATATTCAGTATTAAGCGAGCGAACAAAACGATGCAAAGTCAAATTAGATAACACAGAGAACAATAGAAAGCTGGTAAATTATTTGGAGAAAATTGGCTATATAACAAGTTCTTGGGAAGAAAAAACAGATTCGAATGGACAGGTGATAATCATTGGATGTAGAATTAAACAAAAAAGATAGAGAAGAGGAAGTAATGTAGATGGGAATAAAATTGTACAGATATAGGACGTTTAAAAAGAACTGGAAGGAAGAAGCCTTTGATGGAATAGTAGAACCTTCGTCTCCACTCTATTTTAATGATCCGTATGATTGCGATTTTTGTTTTCAAGAAGATATTTCAGACGAAATTCATGAAAGAAAAGATTACGTTGAAATGGTAAAAAAATATATTCCTTTGAGAAAAGAGGAACAAGACAGAATTCTTCATGCAGATGATCTTGAACGTGCACTGCGGATGGTATTTTGGGCGCATGGCAAAAGTATTCAAGGCTCAGTCAAGGCGTTTTTAAGAAATGATATGAGTGAAATGACAAATGAATTAAGAGATGCAGTGAGAGTTGTTTGCCTTTCAGAAACGTATGATTCTATGCTTATGTGGGGTCATTATGCAATGAATCATACAGGATATTGCATAGAATATGAATTTGAGAAAGATGATATATGTTATTCAAATTTGCATCCGGTTGAATATACGAAAGATCGGTATACTATTTCGAAAAACGATATTATAGACGGAAAAAGCGACATGATTTATAAAATTACATGCAGAAAAGCAGAAGCTTGGTCGTATGAGAAGGAATGGCGTATTGTGACTGAAAATTATAGCAGAACAAGATCCTTAGAAGTAGATCCGAAGACGAGATATGTTTTGGATTTGAAGGAGAATATTAAAGCATTCTACTTGGGAGCAAAGATTAATGAAAAAGAAAAATCGGAAATAATACAATTTGCAAAGAAAAATAATAGAATTGTTTATCAGATGATTTTGTCTGCTAATACATATGAATTAAGAGCTGAACGAATTGATAATGTGTAATAGCGGTGAAAGAATAGTTTGAAGCGGGTATAGATGGAAAAAGAATAAAAAAAGAAACGAGCAACCCGATTGAGCCCTAAGGCTGTACACGACAAAAAACCCATTTCTTAATTTCTATAATAAAGGAAGGCTGAATTATAGTCAAGAAATTTTTGCGATTTTAAAACAAAGTAATAAAAAGTGTGATATAATAACCTCATAATGAAAAGTAAAATTCCGCCTATTTTTCAACATTGTAGGCGGCAATTTTACACCTGCCAGTTAGTGAATCCTAATAAAAGTAAGATGGAGGTACCCGCCCATGATGGAATACACCAGCAAATATTGGAACATGCTGACTCCTTTAATAAAGAAAAGTCTGCTAAAACGCTACGGAAAAGAGGAGACCGCAGAGCTTCTCCGCAAGACCAACCAGATCTACCGCGACATGCTTCGCCGCGCCGATGATATCGGAAAGGACAACCCGATGGCGTCGAATCTCTATGAAGGCCTCATTTTTCTTGCGCTCTGGGATGCGTCGGACAGACAGATTTCTGTGGATGAACTGCGTACAATCTCAGAGGAGATGATGTCCTTCCCGTTTCTGAAAGCCATGGGCCTGATGATTAATGCGAATAAGAAGAGCGGCATGGCGCGGATTGCGAAGATGATGCATAAGGATGCCGCCTGGCTGGAAGCACATCCGCAGTATAAGGCGTATTCGTGGGATTTTCATTTTGATGAGACGAAGCATCAGGACGGTTTTTATTACCACTTCACCCAATGTCCCCTGAACACCTTCGCCCGAAAAGAGGGCTATCTGGAAGTGCTGCCGATTATGTGCGACATTGATTACAAGACAGCAGCCCTGATGCACGCGAAGCTCTACCGTGACCATACGCTGGCAGGCGGCGGTGAGGTCTGTGATTACTGGTTCGTGGGGGACAAGGTGGAAAATCCGAAATAAAATAAGACCGGGACGGAACCGGTGAAATGGATCGAAGAATATAAAACACAGAAGGGAGATCACCCAGAATGAGCAATGAAAAAATAAAACCAAAACTGAATGGAACTGCCGAGACGATGCTGCAGTGCTTCTACGCCCGTGCCATGCACAGCAGAAATCCGAAAAACAAGTTCCGCGACACCAAAGCAGAAGAGCTGATTGACCGCATCGACTATGATTTCAGCAATGCGAAAAAGGACACAGCAATGAGCGGCGGAATCGTAGCGCGGAGTGTTGTGTTTGATGAGCTGGTCAGCGACTTTATCCGAAAGAACCCGGATTGTACCGTCGTCAACATCGCCTGTGGTCTGGACACACGGTTTTACCGCATGGATAATGGAAAAATTACCTGGTACAATCTCGATCTGCCGGAGACGATTGAGGTGCGCGATTCCATCTATCAGGAATCCGGCCGTGTTTCCACGATTGCGTGTTCCGTGCTCGACCCGGCATGGGCCGATCAGGTAAAAGTGCGGGGCAAAATGCTTTTCATTATCGAAGGTCTGACCATGTACATGAAAGCGGATGAGGTCAGAATGATGCTCGCCATCATCCGCGATCATTTCGACAATGCCTACGTCTGCATGGAAACGCTGTGCCCGTACTTTGTAAAGAAAGAAAACATCGAAAAATCTATTCAGGCGACGGGCGCGACGTTTACCTGGGGTGCGAACAGCTTTGCAGACCTGGGCGACATTGCCGCCGGTTTCCGAAAAGTAAAAGACGACAACATCGCCCGCGGTATGGAAACGCTGAATCCCATTTACAAGCTGGTGATGTGGATGCCGATCATCCACAAATTCGCAGAGAAAATTCTGGTGTTTGAAAAAGCGTAAGAAAAGAAATGAAAAGAAATGAAAAGAAATGAAAAGAAACAGGCAGCCCGGCAGCGGAAAAGCTCAAAAAGCTTCCGTGCAGGGAACCTGTTTTTTGTTTGTGCAGGAAATTAACAAATCATTCATCCGGCCACACAAAATGTGCATTCCCCGCCTCAAGGCCGTCAATCAGAATATTCTGTCCCGTGCAGAACCGGTTCGTCACGGTCATAAAATACGCCCAGTCCGCTGCTTCCTCGACGGTCATCCACCGTTTCAGCGGCGTCAGCTCCATGATCTGATCCCAGAGCTTTTGGTCTTCTGTGACAGGCAGATTCAACTCGGTCAGTACGCCGCCGAAATCAAGGCTGTTGCACGTTCCGCCATACGGTGCAATGCGGAGTGCCACGTTTTTCGTGTAGGCGAGCACACCGCCCTTGCTTGCGGTGTATTCCGGAAATTCAGCTCCGGTATGGCCGCTGGCCGAGCCGATCATGAGGATGGCGCGGATGGTGTCATGAATTCCGTACGCCTCCGTGATTGCGATGGTTCCCTTTAAATTGATATCAATATCATCCTCGTTCTGCACACCGGCGTTGTTGATGACAATATCAAAAGGCGCAAGTGCCGGATACTGTTCTTTGGCGCGGATATCAAGGCAGAAATGAGTATACGAATCCTGGCTGATCGAAGCCTCCTTCCGGTCAAATCCGGTAACATCAAAGCCTTCTTTTAAAAATTTCTCCGCAATCGCCTTTCCGATTCCGGAGCTGGTTCCTGTAATAAGTACACGCATACGATAACCTCCCGATGAAATATTACCCTCATTATACCGCAAACACAGCATGCGATCCAGAAGAAACGAAAAAGAATGCAGGAAAAGAAAATGTTACGGGAAAAATCACTGCATAAAACAAAAGAGTCTCTCAAACTGCAACAAATAATTGACAGATTTTAGGAGAAGGAGTAGAGTTTTTGAAAGGGGGATTATCCCTGCAAAGAGTGAAAACAAAAGAGGTGCAAATATGCTGAAAGTAGACAATCTTACCTTTGAAGTAAACGAAGAGGGAAGAAAACGCTGCCTCGTCAACCACATCAGTTTTGAGGTAAAGGACGGGGAAATGCTGGTGATTACCGGACCGAACGGTGGCGGAAAATCAACGCTGGCCAAAGTGCTTGCAGGAATTGAGGACGCCAATGGCGGAGAAATCTTCCTGGATGAGGAAAATATTACCGGTTATGATATTGACCACCGTGCAAACGCCGGCATCGGCTATGCATTCCAGCAGCCGCCGCGTTTTAAAGGAATGACGGTGAAAAAAATGCTGTCGCTGGCAGCCGGAAAAGAACTGACGGAAGCCGAGAGCTGTAAACTCCTCTCCGCTGTCGGACTCTGCTCTGCCGATTACCTGAACCGCCAGATGGACGGTACGCTCTCGGGAGGAGAGATGAAGCGTCTGGAGATCGCAACGGTTCTTGCAAAACCGCATAAGGTCAGCATTTTCGATGAGCCGGAGGCCGGCATTGACCTGTGGAGCTTTTCCATGCTGATCAAACGGTTTGAAGAAATCCACAAAGAGAAGAAAGAATGTCTGATTCTCATTTCCCATCAGGAACGCATTATCCAGATGGCAGACAAGATCATGGTGATCGAGGACGGCCAGGTGAAAGAATACGGTACAAAGGAAGACGTACTGCCGACCCTGTTCCAGCAGAAAACAGGCCGGATGTGCGGCCAGGAAGGAGGCACATGCTGATGGTACAGGTAGATGAGACAACCCAGGGCGTATTAAATCAGATCAGCGAGGGATTTGAGCAGAAAGGGGCATACAATCTCCGCCAGAACGGCATTCCGCTCTGCCATGGTGACAGTGAACATATCAAAATCCGCAAAAAAGAGGATAAGCCGGGCATTGATATTTTGATTGACGGCGAGACAAAAGGCGAAAAAGTATTTATCCCGGTTGTCGTCAGCGTTTCCGGTATGACGGATCTTGTTTACAATGATTTCTACGTTGCGGACGGCGCCGATGTTACGATTGTAGCGGGCTGCGGTATCCACAACGGCGGCTGCAACGACAGCCGGCACGACGGTATCCATACGTTCCATGTAGGAAAAAATGCCAACGTGCGCTACGAGGAAAAGCATTACGGAGAGGGAAACGGAACGGGACAGCGGATTCTGAACCCGGTGACAAATATTGAAATCGGAGAAAATTCCGTTTTTACGCTGGATACCGTACAGATTAAGGGCGTTGACTCAACAATTCGTACGACGAATGTTGTGATGGATGCGAACTCCAAACTGTTCGTGCTCGAACGTCTGATGACAGACGGTGACCAGAAGGCAGAGTCGGATATTGAAGTATGTATGAACGGAAGCGGTTCTTCCGCACAGATTATTTCACGTTCTGTCGGAAAGGGCAATTCCTCCCAGGTCTTCCATCCGAAGGCAGTCGGCAAAAACAAATGCCACGCCCATATCCAGTGCGATTCTATCATCATGGATCACGCCCAGGTCGGATCTATTCCGGAGATCCAGGCAAAGCATGTGGATGCGGCAATCATCCACGAGGCGGCGATCGGACGGATCAATGACGAGCAGCTGTTGAAACTCAGAACGCTCGGCATGACGGAAGCGGAGGCGGAAAACGTCATTATTGAAAACTTCCTGAGCTGAAGAAAAAAAGGAAACAAGAGAACAAAAAAGAGGCATTTCCAGTCTGCATAGATGGAGATGCCTCTTTTTGTGCATTTTTCACAAAAGCAGGTAGTAAATTTTACTAAAATAAAAAGTAAAATATTTTGACTTTTAACATATGATAAATTTGTACTGTTGAAAAAAGGAAAGATACAAGATAGAGAAATGAGGAAAGCGAAAATGGGTATTGTGATCAATCATTCCGAAAATATTTTCCTGCCGCAGATGATCATTACGAAGCCGGAGATGGAAGAAAAGGTGGAAGCGTTTGTGAAAAACGGCGGAACCGTAATCGTGACGTACCGCCACGCCGTGAAAGATGCGGACAACAACGTTCCGTTCGGCGAGACACTGCCGGTGCACTACAATGCGCTTGCGGGTCTGACCGTAGAAGAGATGGAGAGCCTGCAGGACTATGATGCATTCCCGGTTGTGGGAAGCGGCGTGTTCGAGGGCGTGGAAGGCACAGGCGGAATTTTCCGTGATATGATTCAGGTGCAGGATGCGGAAGTGCTGTTCCATTACGCGGATGCGTTCTATCTGGAATTCGCAGCCGTGACGAGAAAACAGACCGGCAGGGGAACTTTGTATTACGTGGGCTGCGGTCTGGAAGAGAAGATCACGAAGCTTCTGATGGAGCAGGTGATGCGGGACTGCCATTTCCAGATGGTGCCGTCCGAAGAGGGCCTTGAGATCGTGACGAGAGGAAACGAGAAGCAGAAGGTGACGATGTACATCAACCACAATGCAAAGGAAGTGACGTATGGGGATATGACACTGGCACCGTTTGCATGCAAGATTTTAGAAGCATAATATAAAAGAGTAAACGAGAGAAAAGGCGCGGCCGCCCGGAGCAAAAAACAGCTTCGGGCGGGCCGTGCCTTTTGCGTGCTGACAAAAAAGATGCAAAAAGCGGAATTCTGTGTTGACAAGTGTCCGAAAAAAACTTGTAAATAAGACGCGAGTGTGCAAAAATAGACATAAAACAGATGCGGAGGCATCCTGAAAAAAAGAGGAGAACAACATGGAAAAACAGAAAAAGATAGCACTGATTAATGATCTGACAGGCTTTGGCCGGTGCTCGACGGCTGTGATGGCGCCGATCGTGTCGGCGATGAAGATTCAGGCGGTGGCAGTTCCGACCGCAATTCTCTCGGCACATACGCAGTTTCCGACGTATTACTTTGATGATTATACCGACCGGATGAAGGAGTACATTCAGACCTATAAGGATCTGAAGCTCGATTTCGATGCGATCTCGACCGGCTTTTTAGGATCGGAACAGCAGGTGGATATTGTGCTTGATTTTATCCGCCATTTCAAGACGGACCGCAACTTTGTCATCGTCGATCCGGTCATGGGAGACTATGGAAAGCTGTATCGGACGTACACGAAAGAGATGTGCGACAAGATGAAAGAGCTGGTTCACTACGCGGATATCATCACGCCGAACCTGACAGAGCTCTGTACACTGCTCGATGCGCCGTATCCGGAGAACGGGGCTTCGATTGAGGAGCTGAAAGAAATGTGCGGAAAACTGGCGGAACGGGGACCGAAACATATTGTTGTGACGGGTATCCACTTTAACCAGACACAGATTGCCAACTTTATCTATAACAAAGGCGAGGATTTCCAGATCGTTATGGTAGACCGCATCGGCGGCGACCGGAGCGGTACGGGAGATGTCATTGCGGCAATTATCGCAGGCATGTATCTGAACGGCCGCAGCCTGTACGAGTCGGTGAAAAAGGCGGCGGATTACGTATCGAAATGCATCCGCTACTGCGAAGAAAACGAAGTGCCGAGCTACTGGGGACTCTGCTTTGAAATGTTTATGAAGGACTTAACGGAGGAAGCGTAATGTATTTATATACTGTAACCGGAGCCGTCGGCGAGGAAGGGTATCTCGACCTTGCAAAGAGCGGCGATCTTACCGGAAAAAATGTCTATGTCAACATGACAAACAAATGCCCGTGCAGCTGTGTGTTCTGTCTGCGCCGGACGAAACAGCAGCAGGAGGGAAATACACTGTGGTTAAAAGAGGGCGAGCCATCCGTTGAGACGATGCTGGAGCTGTTCGCACAGTACGATCTGAACGTGATCAATGAACTGGTCTTCTGCGGCTTCGGAGAACCGCTTGAGCGGCTTGAGGATGTCTGTCGGGTGATCGATTCATTAAAAGAAACGTATCCGAACCTGAAAGTGCGTCTGAATACGATCGGTCTTGCCAACCTGATCTATGGAAGAGATATCACCCCGGAATTAAAGGGAAGATTCGATACCGTCTCGATTTCCTTAAACGCACCGGATGAAAAGGAATTTCTGGAGCTCACGCGGTCGAAATTCGGCATCCAGTCGTACGAGGCGATCAAGGAGTTTGCGGTTCTTTCCAAACAGTATGTGCCGAATGTTGTGATGACGGTTGTCGAGAAAGTCATGCCAGAGGAGAAAATTCAGAAGTGCCAGGAGATCTGCGATACCTTAGGAGTTACTTTACGTGTCCGCCCGTTTGAAAATTGAGAGGCCCGCAATCTTTCGCTTGTATTTGAACGACATAACGCCTATAATGGGAAGGAAAAACAAAAGAGAGGGAGAGACGTATGAACGAGTTTAATGGAGTCCTCCGCGATGCGAGAAAGCTCGGCATTCCTAAAATGCTGATTCTCGGATTGCAGCACATGTTTGCCATGTTCGGTGCAACCATTCTGGTGCCGATTCTGGTAAACAGCTACTTTGTAGACGCATGCGGCGAGGGGCCGTCCCGCGGTCTTACCGTATCCGTCACACTGTTCTGCGCCGGCTTTGGAACCCTGCTGTTCCATCTGTGCGCGAAATTTAAAGTACCGGCATTTCTTGGTTCTTCGTTTGCATTCTTAAGCGGTTTCGCCGCTGTTGCAAACCTGAATACCGGAAAATATGCCAGCATGAGTGTCAACGACAAGGCAGCCTATGCCTGCGGAGGTATTGTGGTAGCAGGTCTTCTGTACCTGATTTTTGCCTTGATCATCCGCATGGTCGGCGTCAAACGCGTGATGCGCTACCTGCCGCCGGTTGTCACAGGTCCGGTTATCATCTGCATTGGCCTCAGCCTTGCTGGTTCCGCCATTAATAATGCTTCGACGAACTGGTTCCTGGCACTGGTTGCGCTGGCAGTCATCATCATTTTCAACATCTGGGGAAAAGGAATGTTCAAAATCATTCCGATTCTGATGGGCGTTGTGATTGCCTACGCTGTGGCAGTTGTCCTGAATGCACTCGGCATCAAAAATCCGGACGGATCCGTGATCATCAACTTTGCGCCGGTTGCACAGGCAGGCATCGTCGGACTTCCGCCGCTGCAGCTCTGCAAATTCGATCTGACCAGCATTATGATCATGGCACCGATCGCGATCGCGACCATGATGGAGCATGTCGGCGATATGTCGGCGATCTCTGCAACCGTAGGAGAGAACTTCCTTTCTGATCCGGGCCTGCACAGAACCCTGCTCGGTGATGGTCTTGCAACCGCAATGGCAGGTTTCATCGGCGGACCGGCCAACACGACGTACGGCGAGAACACCGGCGTTCTGGAATTGAGCCGCGTACATGACCCGAGAGTCATCCGTATTGCCGCAGTCTTTGCGATTATCGTCAGCTTCATTCCGAAGGTATCGGCACTCATCAGCACCATGCCGTCCTCTATCATCGGAGGCGTCAGCTTCATGCTGTACGGTATGATTTCTGCCATCGGTGTGCGCAACGTGGTAGAGAATAAAGTAGACCTGACCAAATCGAGAAACCTGATCATCGCGGGCGTCATCTTTGTCTGCGGACTGGGCTTCAGCAACGGTCTCTCCTTTACGATCGGCGGAACGACCGTCACCCTGAATGCACTTGCCATTGCAGCCATCGCAGGAATCCTGCTGAACATGATTCTGCCGGGCAATGATTACGAATTCGGCGTAAACGAGTCCGGGGACGAGAACAGAGGAATCCACGCATAAAGAAAAATGCAAAAGAAAATCCGTTTTTTCTGCATCTGTATTCTGCACAAAGGAATGTGCAGAAACAGAGAGGAAAAAGCGGATTTTCTTTGCATTTCGGTACGGGCAAGTGCATACTGGAGAGTAAGAAGATGTAAGGCTGGTAAAAAAATGACACACGAAAGATCGAAAAAGGGGATGATGGGACAGGTCGTCGGATCCTTATATTACCTGGATCCAACGGTGATTCCGCGGCTGAAAAGTCTGCGAAGCGGTGACGATCCGGTGTTTTCGTTTGGTGTTTTATTTTACGCGCTCAAACGCAATCCGCGGAGAGTGGTTCAGCACGTAGATGATGCCGCGCTGTTCAAATCCGTTTTTCTGGATCAGATGCTGCATGATTTGATTGTCCGCATGCGTATCGACGCGCAGGTGCGGGATCTGTGCCCAGCAGTAATCGACGATCTGGGAGAAAAATCCGTGGATTGTTCCGTCTGAGGCAACCTGGTGGATTGTGCCATACGGCGCATCGGAGAGCCAGGAGCCGTCGTCGATCTGCAGATACGTCGGATCCTCACCGATGATGAAGGCAAACGCGCCGTTTTCTTCCAGGACAAAAAGCTGTTTGTCACGGATTCTGTTGTGAATCAGCTCCTCCGGCGGAAAATGGTTTCCCCACTGATTCGGATTTCCGGTTTCCTGCATAAAAGAGCGGGCGTACGCATAGATTGACATGATCGAAGTAAAATCCTCCGGGACGGCAAGTCGTATCATGATAAAAATTCTCCTTTTAGTTCAAAATAAGCAGTTTTATTGTAGCACAGCGGACGATGAAGCACAAGAAAGAGAAAACAGGATTTGACTTTTTGAAAAATCCCATGTACAATGCAGTTAGTTACAACTAACTAAAGCAACCAAAACCACAACACAACGATTTCTGCCGGTCCTGGATGGGCCGGTTCCGTATCAAATTGTCAGAAAGGAAAGAATATGAAACAAAATCGAAAACGAAAAGAGACGGCGGGCATGAATTTTCTCCGCTATCTCGGCCCGGGACTTCTTGTCACGGTCGGTTTTATCGACCCGGGAAACTGGGCATCCAACATTGCCGCCGGATCGGGTTACGGCTACGAGCTTCTGTGGATGGTCACCCTGTCCACGATCATGCTGATTTTTCTGCAGCACAATGCGGCGCATCTCGGCATTGTCACGGGAAAGTGCCTCTCGGAGGCGGCGAGCCTCTATCTGCCTGCGTGGCTGAAAAACACGATTCTTGCGACGGCGATGCTGGCAGCGGTGGCGACCGCAATGGCGGAGATCCTCGGCGGTGCGGTTGCGCTCCAGATGCTGTTCGGCATTCCGATCAAGCTCGGCAGCATGATGATTCTCGTGCTGGTTCTGATCTGTGAGTTTACAAGTGCTTACAAACGGATTGAAAAACTGATCATTGTGTTTGTCTCGCTGATCGGCTTTTCGTTCCTCTTCGAGGTATGGATCGCCGATATCGACTGGGCGCAGGCAGCTGTCGGCTGGGTAAAACCGTCGTTTCCAGAGCACTCAATGCCGGTCATCTTAAGCGTCCTCGGTGCGGTCGTCATGCCGCACAACCTGTTTCTCCACTCGGAAATTATTCAGAGCCGCCAGTGGAATCTTGAGGATGATGAGGTGATTGCGCGCCAGTTAAAGTATGAGTTCAAAGACACCCTGTTTTCCATGATCATCGGATGGGCCATCAACAGTGCAATGATCCTGATGGCGGCCGCAACGTTTTTCCAGCCGCAGAATGCAAAGCAGGTGGATGATCTCGCAACGGCGGGAAAGATGCTGACACCTCTCCTTGGAAATGCCGCATCGGTGATTTTTGCAGCAGCGCTTCTGCTCGCCGGAATTTCATCGAGCATCACCGCGGGAATGGCGGGCGGAACGATTTTTTCGGGGATTTTTAACAAGCCGTATGAGATCAAGAGTAAGGAGACACGCTGGGGAATCCTTCTTACCATGATCCCGGCCGCAGCGGTCATTCTTCTGATTGATTCCCCGTTCCAGGGCCTTCTCTATTCACAGATGTTCCTTGGAATGCAGCTCCCGATTACGGTATTTACACAGATTTATCTGACGTCCTCGAAAAAAGTCATGGGAAAATACGCGAACAGTCTGCAGCTGAAAATTGCCCTGTTTGCGATTGCGGTGATTGTGACACTGCTGAATATCGCGCTGCTGTTTGTGCAGTAAAAAGAATGAGAAATAAAAAAAAGAAGTCCGCTGTGCTGATCCCTGGAAAAGAGACCGGCGCAGCGGACTTCTTCTATTATAATATGCTCTCCATGCAGGCATCGACAAAGTCCTGCAGAAGCGGAGAGAGTTTCCGCCCCTTTTTCCAGATCACGGCGATCTGCGTTTCCAGGTCGCTTTCTGCGAGCGGCTGGATGCGGAGTCCCTGGCAGAGAGAGCTCATGGACTGCGGGAAAATGGCAGTGGCAAGGCCTTCCTTTGCCCAGAGCATCGCGCCGCGGGGATCGTCGCAGACGCAGAAAAGATCGGGCTCCATGCCGCGCGAGTGGAACGCATCCATGATGAGCGCCTCATACCGGCGGTAGATGATGAGCGGAATATTCAAAAGATCCGGGAGCTTTAGCGATCCGTTCTTCTCGGGAAGCATATCTTTTGAAGAAACGGCAATCATAGGTTCAGAGCTTAAAATTTTATAGTCGACATCGTCGAGCCGCAGCGGCGTGCGGGCGATGGAAATGTCGATGATGCCGTCCATCAGATAGCGGTACAGCGTGTAGGTGATGCCGTCGTGCACCTCGAAGTTAACATCGGGATTGCGGCGGGAAAAAAACGAGACGCACGGCATGATCGTCGCAACGGTGGTCGGTGTGATGCCGAGGCGCAGAACCCGCTTTTTGCCGACCTTTGCGACCTCAAGCTCCGTCGATTTCACGTACTCGAGCAGGTTGGCGGAGCGGTCGTACAGCAGTTTTCCGGCTTCGGTCAGGCGGACGCCCTGGCGGGTGCGTTCAAATAAAGTGACGTTCAGTTCGGCTTCCAGCTGCTTTAACTGATAACTGAGCGGCGGCTGGGACATATTGAGGCGGCGGGCGGCCTCGTGAATGCTTTCGGTTTCGGCGATGACGCGGAAATATTCAAGCTGGCGCAGTTCCATAAGAGACTTCCTTTCGTGAAATTATCTATGATATTAAAATTGTATCACTAAGCTATAAAAACAATACTATTCGTATTAATCATATGAGATTATACTGTCAATGTCAAGAAACAAAGAAATGGAGAGTGAAAAAGAAGATGAAAAGTCTTGGAGTCTACTTGAAGCACTACAAAAAAGAGAGCATCATCGCTCCTTTGTTCAAGCTTCTGGAAGTCGTATTCGACCTTCTGGTGCCGATGGTTGTTGCCCAGATCATCGATGTGGGTATCGCAGGCAATAACCGTCCGTACATCGTCAGCCGTTTTGGAATCCTCGTTCTGATGGCGGCAGTCGGACTTTGCTGCAGCTTCACCGCGCAGTATTTCGCGGCAAAAGCGAGCGTCGGCTGTGCAACCGAGCTTCGCCAGGCGGTCTTTGACCACATCCAGGCTCTGTCCTTTACGGAGCTGGATACCATTGGAACCGATACGCTGATCACCCGTCTGATCAACGATATCAACCAGGTGCAGAACGGAATCAACATGGGTCTGCGTCTGCTGCTGCGGAGTCCGTTTATCGTATTCGGTTCCGTTGTGATGGCATTTACCGTCAACGTAAAATGTGCCATCGTATTCCTGGTTACTATTCCGATCCTGTTCGTTGCTGTATTCGGCATTATGCTGGTCAGCATCCCGCTGTTCAAAAAGGTACAGGCGGCACTCGACCGCGTCACTGGAATGACAAGAGAAAATCTGAACGGTGTCCGTGTCATCCGTGCGTTCTGCCGTGAGGAGCAGTCTGTTGCCGATTTCGAAAAGAGCAACGATGAGCTGACTTGTCTGAACGAGTTTGTCGGAAAAATTTCCGCACTGTTAAATCCGCTGACCTATGTCCTCATCAACATCGCAGCCGTTGTCCTGATCTGGCAGGCAGGCCTTCAGGTTAACATCGGCAGTATGCAGCAGGGACAGGTTGTCGCACTTTACAACTACATGCTGCAGATCATCGTGGAACTGATCAAACTGGCATCGCTCATCATCACCTTAAACAAATCCGTTGCCTGTGCAGAGCGTGTCTCCGGCGTACTGGCGGTTCCGACAACCATGAACTACCCGGCGAAAGGCGGCGCTGCAAAGAAAGTAACTGGCGATGCAGCTGTTACATTTAAAAATGTCAGCTTCACCTATGCAGGAGCCGGCGCAGAGAGCTTATCGGATATCAGCTTTACCGCAAAACGCGGACAGACCATCGGAATCATCGGCGGTACCGGAAGCGGAAAATCGACGCTGGTCAGCCTGATTTCCCGTTTCTACGATGCGACCAGCGGTGACGTCATGGTAGACGGCGAGAATGTAAAGAATTACACGAAAGAAGAGCTCTGCAATAAAGTCGGTGTTGTTCAGCAGAGAGCAGTGCTCTTTAAAGGCAGCATCCGCGACAATATGAGGTGGGGCAAAGAGGACGCCACCGATGCAGAAATCTGGGAGGCGCTCACCACAGCCCAGGCGAAAGAAGTCGTAGAAGGCAAACAGGATCAGCTCGATTTTATGCTGGAGCAGAACGGAAAGAACCTCTCCGGCGGACAGAAACAGCGTCTTTCTATTGCGCGTGCGCTGGTAAAAAAACCGGAAATCCTGATTCTGGACGACAGCTCGAGTGCGCTTGACTTTGCAACGGATGCAAAACTCCGCAAAGCCGTCCACAATCTCGAAGGAAACACGACAACCTTCCTCGTATCCCAGCGAATCGCCGGCATCCGTCAGGCAGACCAGATCCTCGTTCTTGGAAATGGTACGCTCGAAGGAAACGGCACACACGACGAGCTGATGAAAACCTGCGAGGTTTACCGCGAGATTTACTTCTCCCAGTTCCCGGAAGAGCGTGCAGCTTATAACAACGAAAGCGGGGTGATCGCATGAAAAAGACAGAAAACAAGTCCGGAAAAAGCGGCATGCAGGTCATGAAAAAGCTGATGGCGTTTATCGGAAATTATAAAATTTTCTTAGGCCTTAGTATTGTCCTGGCTGCGGTTACCGTTATTTTACAGCTTTATATTCCGATCCTGTTCGGCGATGCGATCGATGAGGTCGTTGCAGCCCACCAGGTCAATTTCCCGGAGATGTGGTTCTATCTGAAACGAATCGTATTCTTTACCCTCGTTTCCGCACTTTCCGCATGGATCATGAACCTGATCAACAACCGTATGACGTACCGCATCGTGCGCGACCTTCGTTCCCAGGCGATCCGTCATATCCAGGTGCTGCCGCTGTCCTATCTGGATCAGCACAGCTCCGGAGACATCGTAAGCCGTGTTATCGCAGATACCGATATCTTATCGGACGGTCTTCTGCTTGGCTTTACACAGCTGTTCTCCGGCATCGTAACCATTATTGTGACACTGTTTTTCATGTTCTCGAAGAACGTATGGATCACCCTTCTTGTGATCTGCCTGACACCTCTGAGCTTCTTCGTGGCAAAATTTATTTCCGGCCGCTCGTTCAAAATGTTCCAGAAACAGAGTGAGACGAGAGGAAAACAGACCGCACTCATCGATGAGATGATCGGAAACCAGAAAGTAGTCAAAGCGTTCGGCTATGAGGAAAAAGCTTCCGAGCGTTTTGCAGAGATCAACAAAGATCTGCAGAAATACAGCCAGCAGGCCGTGTTCTACAGTTCCTTAACGAACCCGTCCACCCGTTTTGTCAACAACGTGATCTATGCCGGTGTTGCCCTTGTGGGAGCTTTCATGATCCCGGGCGGCGCGCTGACCGTCGGCGGACTTTCCGTTCTGCTGTCGTACGCAAATCAGTATATGAAACCGTTCAATGATATCAGTTCCGTTATCACCGAGATGCAGAACGCGCTTGCCTGCGCAGGCCGTATCTTTGCTCTTCTGGAAGAGAAAGAGGAAAGTGCAGACCCGGCCGGAACGATCGATACCGTGACGGGAAATGTGACGATCGATGATGTAGCATTCAGTTATGACAAAGAGAAAAAACTGATCGAGAACTTTAATCTTGACGTACAGCCGGGCATGCGTGTTGCCATTGTCGGCCCGACCGGATGCGGAAAGACGACGTTTATCAACCTGCTGATGCGCTTCTATGATGTCGATGCCGGAAAGATCTGCATCGACGGAAAGCCGATCGACGAACTGTCCCGCCATGCGCTCCGCAGCTGCTTTGGTATGGTGCTGCAGGATACCTGGATCAAACAGGGAACCGTGCGCGACAACATCAGCTTCGGAAAGCCGGATGCGACGGAAGAGGAGATCATCAATGCGGCCAAAGAGGCACACAGCTGGGAGTTTATCAAGCGTCTGCCGAAGGGACTTGACACGGTTCTCAGCGAAGACAGCATCAGCCAGGGGCAGAAACAGCTTCTCTGTATCACCCGTGTCATGCTCTGCCTGCCGCCGATGCTGATCCTCGACGAGGCGACCTCCAGTATCGATACCCGTACCGAACTGCAGGTTCAGGAGGCGTTTGACAAGCTGATGCAGGGCAGAACGAGTTTCGTCGTTGCCCACCGTCTGTCCACGATCCGCAATGCTTCGCTGATCCTCGTCATGAAAGACGGAAAGATTATCGAGCAAGGACGCCATGAGGAGCTTCTTGAGAAGAAAGGCTTCTACTACAATCTGTACAACAGCCAGTTCCAGGCGTCATAAAAGATATTTGGAAAAGAGAACAGCAGATCTGTGCCGCGCATGCGATTTTGAGGCGTGCGCGCGCAGATCTGCTGATTTTTTATATATTTTTGCAATATTCTGAAAAAAATACGGCATGGGGTATTGACGAATCCTATCACAGGTGCTATAGTTTTACAAAAATAAAAAAAGACGTAGAAGTTTTTAGAAAATGTGCGGAGAGCCTTTGGAAATTTAATTTTCGAAAGGTGCACGACCGAAGAAGTAAAACTTTCAGGTGCTGGTTCTCTTCTTAAAACAAGAACGGACGGGAGACGGCGAGGACTAAAAACGGAGTGGTCTCTGGAGAAGCTCTTGAAAAGAGTGCCGAAGGTGCAATGCAGCGATGCAGAATCTCTCAGGCAAAAGGACAGAGTCAAAAAAGATACAGAAGAAAAACAGCCGCGGAACAAAAAAAGCGGTGCGCAGAAACGAAAAAATTCCGGAAGTGCGGTTTTTTGCTGTATTTTTCAATCAGAGCCATGTTCTGCAGGAAAAATTCCGCAGGAGATGGTATTTTTTTCTCAAAACGGTGCGGATGTGTGATCCACATCGTTCAGACCATACGTCGAATGGAAAGGGAGAAAAGAAAATGGATGCATTGAATCAGGCAATTGCGCAGATCAGTGATGTGCTCTGGAACAGCGTACTGCTGTTTCTGCTGGTAGGTACGGGAGTTTATTTCTCTGTTCGGACCCGCTTTGTACAGGTAAGAAAGTTTAAGACCGCGTGGAACCGCGTCTTCGGCGGTTTCTCGTTAAAGGGTAAGAAGGCCGGAAAAGACGGCATGACTTCCTTCCAGGCGCTTGCAACAGCGATCGCCGCACAGGTCGGAACCGGAAACATCGCAGGATGTGCGACCGCACTCGTATCCGGCGGCCCGGGAGCCATCTTCTGGATGTGGCTTGCTGCGTTCTTCGGCATGGCAACGATCTACGGCGAGGCGTATCTCGCGCAGATCTCCAAACGCCGCGATGAGAGCGGAGAAGTCATCGGAGGACCGGTTTACTACATCACCCACGCGTTCAAGGGAACGTTTGGAAAAGCGCTGGCAGGCTTCTTTGCCGTAGCTGTTATCCTGGCACTTGGCTTTATGGGAAATATGGTACAGTCGAACTCCATCAGTGATGCGTTCTACACCGCATTTTCCGTACCGAAATGGGTGATGGGTGTGATTGTAGCCGTTCTCGCCGCATTCATTTTCATCGGAGGTATCTCCCGTATCGCATCCTTCACCGAAAAAGTTGTTCCGGTGATGGCAGCACTGTATCTTGTCGGAGCCCTTGTTGTTATTCTGATCAACATCCAGCATGTGCCGTCAGCGATTGCTTCGATCTTTATCTGTGCATTCCGTCCGGACGCCGTATTTGGTGCAGCAGCCGGTATTACCGTGCGGAAAGCCATGCGTTACGGTGTTGCCCGAGGCCTCTTCTCTAATGAAGCCGGTATGGGTTCCACCCCGCATGCCCATGCGATTGCCGATGTCGAGAACCCGGAGGATCAGGGTGAAGTAGCGATGATCGGTGTCTTTATTGATACCTTCGTTGTCCTGACCATGACCGCTCTCGTTATTCTTTCTTCCGGCGTTCTGGAAGAGATGATGAGTACCGGTGTTAAAGGAACCCCGGTCGCACAGGCGGCATTCCGAACCGGCCTCAAAGGCTTCGGACCGGCGTTCGTAGCGATCTGTCTTCTGTTCTTTGCATTCTCGACCATCGTCGGATGGTACTTTTTCGCAAGACAGAACGTACAGTATCTGTTCGGAAAGAAAGCAGTCGTTCCGTTCTCGCTGATCGTCGTTGTGTTCGTTTTCCTCGGCTCTCTGCTGAAAGTAGACCTCGTATGGAACCTGTCAGACCTCTTTAACGGCCTGATGGTAATTCCAAACCTCATGGCGTTGATCGTCCTCGCAGGAACCGTAGCAAAAGCGGCAAAAGGTGAAAAAGTAGAATTCTAATCATATATACAGAACGGGAAAAAGGAGGAAAGTCTGCTGATGCAGACTTTCCTCCTTTTTGCAATTATTCAGAGCCACATCTCGATTCCGCTGCGCTGCATCTCGATATGGCCTCTGAATAATTGCAAAAAGAAAGACCGGCAGGGGAGCTACCGGTCTTTCAAGGGGAGTATAAATAATTAATAAGGGGTTATTAATTGTAAAAAAATTTATGAAGGGTAAATTCTTTTACAAAATTGATTATAATACAGATAACGGGAAAAAGCAACATCGAAATTCAAAAGTTGGAAAAAATTACCACAATTTGGAAAGCAGTGGTCCGAAAGCAGGAAAAACACTGTATTTTTGGGCTTGCATTCCCCACTTTGGAACAGATACCGTGGAAAAACAGGGTTCTGGATGCATAATCTGCGCGGAAAAAGCGATACTAAAGGATGTCGCAGGACAAAAAAACATTCAGGAGGAAACAAGATTATGACCAGAAACAGCAAAAATGAATACAGCAAAAATGAATACAGCAAAAACGAGTACAGCAAAAACGGATACGAGAAAAGCGAATACAGCAAAAACCAGAAGAACAGCAGAGACTGCAATCATGTGAAAGACCGTGAGATGTCATCCTACGGTCAGCAGAACCGGGAGCAGGACGAGAAGGATGAGTATGAAAAATACTAAGTAAACCTTGGGATTCCGGCAGAAAAAGCCGGCGGAGGGTCCCATACGGACTCTGCCGCCGGTTTCTGCATACATATAAAACAGGAGAGAAAGTCAGATCCGGAGAGGGGGACCAGGATATGGCAGGCATGACACTGCTGGCGGCAGACCAGCTGGACTGGTACGTGGGAAAACCGTGGGCGATGATCATCGATGTGCGGAACCGGCGGGAATACGAAAAAGGGCATGTGAAAGGAGCGGTGAATCTTCCCTATGACCATCTGCTCGAACGGGTCTGTCTGCCGCGGGACAAAATTCTTGTGATCTGCTGTGAGCGGGGTGCCGCGAGCATGGCGGAGGGAAAGCGGCTGGCGGAGAACGGATACGAGGTCAAAACGGTCATCGGCGGAATGCATGCATACCGCGGACGATATCTGGTGGCGGGAGAAGAACTGTAAGGGGGCGGCAATCCAACATTTCTTCTTGTCAAGCGGGAAAAGATACGGTAAGATGAAACAGAAAACAATACAAAACCAAACCACAAAACGAAAGAGAGATCACGATATGAAATACATGTTTGCATCTGATATTCACGGTTCTGCCTATTACTGCAGAAAAATGCTGGAAGCCTTCGAGGCAGAGGGCGCAAGCCGCCTGTTTCTATTAGGCGACCTTCTCTATCACGGCCCGAGAAACGATCTTCCAAAAGAATACGCACCGAAACAGGTCATCGCCATGCTGAATGAGAAAAAACAGTACCTCACCAACGTGCGCGGAAACTGCGACGCAGAAGTAGATCAGATGGTACTGGAGTTCCCGGTGCTGGCAGATTACGGCATCCTGATCGAGGGAGGCCATACCTTCTATATGAGCCATGGCCACATCTACAATGAGCAGAATCTGCCGCCGCTGATGGATGGAGATATCTTCCTGTACGGCCATACCCACGTCCTGCGTGCCGAGAAAAAAGGCGCACACACCTTTCTGAACCCGGGTTCTGTATCTCTGCCGAAAGAGGGCAATATCCCGACCTATGCAATCCTCGAGGACGGCGTATTTACGATCAAAGGCTTTGACGGCACCGTCGTAAAACAGCTCACATTATAAGAGGGGACGGGAGAGTATGGAATTATATGAATTGATCGCCCCGTGCCACTTCGGCCTGGAGGCGGTGATGAAACGTGAAATTCTCGACCTCGGCTACGAAATCGAGCGCGTGGAGGATGGAAAAGTAACGTTTCTTGCAGATGCAGAGGGAATCGCCTACGCCAACCTGTTCCTTCGCACGACCGAGCGTATCCTGCTCAAAGTAGGACAGGTCCACGCCGAAACGTACGATGAACTCTTTGAAGCGACAAAAGCGCTCCCGTGGGAGAAATTTATCCCGAAAAACGGAAAGTTCTGGGTAACGAAGGCAAACTCCATCAAGAGTAAGCTCTTCAGCCCGTCCGATATCCAGTCGATCATGAAAAAAGCGATTGTCGAGCGATTGAAACAGGTCTACCACATGGAGTGGTTCCCGGAGGACGGTGCACAGTACCCGATCCGTGTTTCGATTTTAAAAGACGAGGTTACGATCGGACTCGATACCTCCGGCGTTTCCCTTCATAAGAGAGGCTACCGCAAGCTGACCGCGAAAGCGCCGATCACCGAGACCCTTGCCGCAGCACTTATCATGCTGACTCCGTGGAAGGGTGACCGGATTCTTGTCGATCCGTTCTGCGGAAGCGGTACGTTCCCGATCGAGGCGGCCATGATGGCGGCCGATATTGCACCGGGTCTCAACCGTTCTTTCCTTGCGGAGCAGTGGACGCACCTCGTGCCGAAAAAATGCTGGATGGATGCGGCGGAGGATGCACGCTACCGGATCCGGAACGATATTGAGACAGATATTCAGGGCTTTGATATCGACGGAGATGTCATCAAGAGTGCCAGAGAGAACGCAAAGCTGGCCGGTGTGGATCACCTGATCCATTTCCAACAGCGTCCGGTTGCTGAGTTGTCGCACCCGAAAAAATACGGTTTTCTGATTACCAACCCGCCGTACGGTGAGCGCCTGGAGGACAAAAAAGATCTTCCAGCCCTGTATCAGACATTAGGAGAGCGGTACCGCGCTCTCGATTCCTGGTCGATGTATCTGATCACGAGCTACGAGGATGCCGAGCGGTATCTCGGCAAAAAGGCGGATAAAAACCGTAAAATTTACAATGGAATGCTGAAAACCTACTTTTACCAGTACGCGGGACCGAAGCCGCCGCGCCGGGAAAAAGAACAGAAATAATACAAATGGAGGAGCAATGCCGAATGATTTTTGGCGTTGCTCCTTTTTGATAACAAAAATTAAAAGAAAAATTTTAGAAAAGGTTAATATTTCCTTGAAATCACTGCACTACTGTGCTAAACTGTCCTCATGCGAAATTTTTTCATCAAGCGGAGGAAACCATGAACGGACAGGAGATCAGAGACAGGCTGCTGCATTCCTACGAGAGGAGCTACGATATCGTAAAGCCGTCCGAAGTAAACGGCCATACATACGATGCCTGTGCAAGCTACCACGAGAGCGGCGCAAAATACGTGCTCTCAAAGAAAGCAGAGTTGTGGAGGATCAGCTGTCATGAGCATGCGTATTTTAAAGCGGTGGAAGAACTGAACGACCAGGACGTCGAAACATTTCTGACGGACCTGACAGAATGGATAGAGCCAAAGGTGGTTCGCGAGGGGAAGGAAGTACCGGATACCGACCACATGTACACGCTGGTCACCGGTATTTTTTTTGCGGACAAACCGGTTGCGGACAGCGTAAAGAAGAAAATCCGAAAATATAAGTATTATAAAAATTACCGGTTTTCTTTGAGAGGCTACTGTCAGGTGCGGCTGCTCGTCTTTGATACGGCAGAACAGAAAGTGTTTGGAAACCGGGCGGCTTGGGAATTGGTAAAGGGATATGCTAAGATGTTCCGATCTTAGTTATCTATAAATTTATTCTACCAAAAAGAGGGAGGAAAAAACAAATGAATAGTATTCTTGTACTGGTTGTCGGAATCGGCATTCTGATCGCCGGATACGTATTCTACGGAAAATGGCTTGCCGGGCAGTGGGGCGTTGATCCGAAACGGAAAACCCCTGCATTCACCGAGGAGGACGGTGTGGACTACGTTCCTGCCAAAGCTCCTGTCTTAATGGGACATCACTTCTCATCCATCGCAGGCGCAGGCCCGATCAACGGACCGATTCAGGCCGCTGTCTTTGGATGGGTTCCGGTTCTTTTATGGGTACTCATCGGCGGTATCTTCTTTGGAGGCGTTCATGATTACGGCGCACTGTTTGCATCCCTGCGCCACAAAGGACAGTCCATCGGCGAGGTTATCGCAGACACTATGGGAAGTAAAGCGAAAAAACTCTTTATCGTCTTCGCTTACCTGACCCTGATTCTTGTTGTTGCAGCCTTCGGTTCCATCGTTGCCAATACCTTCAAGGCAGCCTACACCGAGAGCGGCGCTGTCGATGTGGCAGCAAGTTCTGCAAATGCAACAACCGCTATGATTTCCATTCTGTTCATCGTACTCGCCGTTGTGTTCGGTTTCATGGTATACAGAAGAAATGTATCTCTTGGCATTTCCACCATCGCAGGCGTTGCAGCTATCGTTGTCTGCGTTGTTGTTGGATTAAACTTCCATCCGATCTATCTCTCTGAGACAGCATGGATGGTAATCGTTGGTATCTATATCACCGTAGCTTCTGTTGCACCGGTCTGGATTCTGCTTCAGCCGCGTGACTACTTAAGCTCCTTCCTTCTGTACTTCATGATGATCGTAGCCGCTGTCGGTGTCATCGGAAGTGCTCTGATGGGCCATGCATCCCTGGATATCCCGGCATTCACCGGATTCAAAGATACGCTGGCTCCGACCGGAAGTTCTCTTGGATTTATGTTCCCGGCCCTGTTCGTAACCATCGCCTGCGGAGCAATTTCCGGATTCCATTCACTCGTTGGTTCAGGAACTACATCGAAACAGCTTGACAATGAGAAAAATGCCCGCCCGATCGCATACGGCGGTATGCTGATTGAGTGTGCACTTGCAATCGTATCTCTGTGTGCAGTCGGCTACATCTGGTCCAGATACACAGACGGAACCACCGTTGTTCCGACCGCTGTATTTGCAACCGGTATCTCCGAGATGGTAGCAACCATTCCGGGACTTGGCGGATCGACCCACGTACTGTACTCTCTGCTGGTTCTGACTGTATCGGTATTCTGCCTGACTTCTCTGGATACTGCAACCCGTCTGGCAAGATACATGTTCCAGGAGTTCTGGCTTGAGCCGGGACAGACTTACAAAGAGGCAACCGGCTACAAAGCCGTTCTGACCAATCCGGTTGTATCAACCGTTATCACCGTAGTACTCGGCATCGGCCTTGGCCTGACCGGTTATTCCAAAATCTGGCCGCTGTTCGGTGCATCCAACCAGCTGCTGGCAGCCATCGGACTTCTTGCTGTTGCTACCTGGCTTGGAAAAGTCGGCAAAAACAACAAAATGTTCCTGTTCCCGATGGTATTCATGCTGATCGTAACCATCACATCCCTTGTACAGACCCTGATCGCAAACTTCAAGGGCCTTGGCGCAGGCGTTGGCATCGGCTGGTGCGTAGCACGTATCGTGCTGGCAGGCCTGCTTGTCATCCTGGCGCTGATCCTGGCTGTCGATGGATTCAAGACTCTGGCAAATCAGAAAAAAGCAAAATAATGTGTGATTACAAAAAAAGGCTCCCGGATAAAAACGGGGGTCTTTTTTTGTGACAGGGTTCTTGTGTTTGCGTCACACATACGGTATAATGATCGCAAGTTATTTCAGCGTGAAAGAAGGAAAACGGTTATGAAAAAAATTGTATTTGCAACAGGAAACGCCGGCAAAATGAAAGAAATCCGTGAAATCCTTGCGGATCTGCCGGTGGAAATTTATTCGATGAAAGAAGCCGGCATTTCGGTTGAGATCGATGAGAACGGCAAAACCTTTGAGGAGAATGCAAAAATCAAAGCACAGACCGTTGCCGGATGCACAGACGGCGACACGATCGTGCTGGCGGATGACTCCGGTCTGGAAGTAGATGCCTTAAACGGCGAGCCTGGTGTCTATTCGGCAAGATATATGGGAGAGGATACGTCCTACCGCATCAAAAATCAGAGCCTCGTTGACCGCCTGGAGGGCGTGCCGGTGGAAAAAAGAACGGCACGATTCGTCTGTGTGATTGCAGCTGCCTTCCCGGATGGAACAGTCTGTACCACCAAAGGAACGATCGAGGGAAAAATCGGTTACGAGGAACGCGGGGAGAACGGTTTTGGCTATGACCCGATTTTCTATCTGCCGGATATGAGCCGCACGACCGCAGAACTTTCTCCGGAAGAGAAAAACGCAGTCAGCCACAGAGGAAAAGCACTGGCGGCGATGAAAGAACAGATTGCATCATATTTGAAATAAGAAGAGGGAAGAGAATGAGTATGAAATTTCTGATAGTGAGCGATACCCATGGACGGATGTATAACCTTGAGGAGGCCATGGAACGTGAGGAGTTCGACGGCATGATCCACTGCGGTGACGTGGAAGGGATGGATGACCTGATCAAATCCAAGGTAAACGGCCCGTGCTATATGGTCATGGGAAATAATGACTGGTTTTCAAACCTCCCGGTGGAGATTCAGGTGAACATTGATGATTACCGTGCCTTTATCACACACGGTCATAACTACGGCGTATCGCTCGGCCTGGAGGGAATCTATGCGGAGGCACTTTCCAGGGGTGTGGATATCGTACTGTTCGGCCATACGCACCGGCCGGTCGCAGAAAAGCGTGGAAATCTCTGGATTGTCAATCCGGGCAGCCTCACGTATCCGCGTCAGATGGGAAGAAAACCAAGCTATGCCATGCTGACGATCAATGAAGAGCATGAGCTTTCGGTGGAAATCAAGTATCTGGATTAAAAAACGGGTCGAAAAAGGGCGGAAAACAGCCCAAAATCGAATGAATTATCGCAACTAACATGACTATTCCAAAGAAAACAGGGTAGTACCGGAGCAGGTTCTGACTAATCCTTAAAAAGTTTGTCAAAAAAATACAATTTAGGTGTTGACAGATGAGAAAAGATATGATAAGATCTCTTTGTTGTCCGGTGAGAACAAAACAACACAAAAAACATTTTGAAAAAAATGAAAAAAAGTGTTGACAAACCGAAAACAATGTAATATAATAAATCTTGCGTCGAGCGCGAAAGGGTTAAACGCAAATCGGGAAACCTTGTTTACGGGGTGTGGCTCAGCTTGGCTAGAGCGCCTGGTTTGGGACCAGGAGGTCGCAGGTTCGAATCCTGTCACCCCGATGTCGTGCGGGTGTAGTTCAATGGTAGAACACCAGCCTTCCAAGCTGGATACGTGGGTTCGATTCCCATCACCCGCTTGCTACTACAATTTTGTAGAAGCTGTGTGCTTGTAGCTCAGTTGGATAGAGCAACGGCCTTCTAAGCCGTGGGTCGGGGGTTCGAATCCCTCCAAGCACGTTTATATGGTGGGTATAGCGCAGTTGGTTAGCGCGTCAGATTGTGGCTCTGAAGGCCGAGGGTTCGAATCCCTTCACCCACCCCATTCTTCTTTTTTGTGCCGGCAGATTGCCTCTGCCCGCTTTCCTATCCTTTTTCAATGGTTTTTTCTTTGCCAAAGTCGTTTCCCCCTGTGCTGTATTTTCTGTTATTATACCACATTCCCCGACAGATGAACATTCAGCCTGCACCAAAATCCGCATTTTTCATAGGATAGATTGTTCCTTTGCCCGTTCCTGCCCAATCCTATGGAGGTGACCTGTATGAATCCTGAACCTTTTGCATCCATTGCCGTCCTCTGCACCGATGACCGCCAGCGTGCGGCTGCCGATGCCCTGTGCCGCCGCGGATATGTGGTCGAGCGTCTGATTCCCGGTGAAAGCGACCCGCTGCTGCTCGCACAAACCGATTTTCTGCTGCTTCCGGTGCTGGTCGAGCCTGCTCTGCTGCCCTTGCTTGCGCAATGCCGCCGCGGTACGGTCCTGCTTTGCGGCAGGGTGACCGACGAGCTGCATCAGCTTGCCAAACGCCGCTCCCTTTTGCTGCACAGCTATCTGCAACAGGAGGAGATGGCGCTGCTCACCACGCAGCTCGACGCGCTGCTCACCGACTGCGGCGACGTCACGCGCGCCCTGGCCGGCAGCACCGTGACGCGCAGCGCCGAAGCTGCCATCGAGCTTGCACTGAGCCAGCTGCCCATCACCCTGTGGGAAAGCCGCTGCCTTCTCACCGGCTTTGGTCGGTGTGCAAACCCCCTTGCACGGCTGCTGACAGTCTTTGGCGCACAGCTCACCGTCTGCGCCCGCAGTCCAAAGGACCTGGCGTTGGCGCGCAGCTTTGGGCTGACCGCCCTTCCTCTTGCGCAGATGGACACCCTGTTGCCGCAGCAGCAGCTCATCTTCAACACCGTCCCTGCGCCCATCCTGGGAAAGGAACAGCTCCGGCTGCTTCCCCATGACTGCCTGCTGATCGACCTTGCCTCCGGTGCAGGCGGCATCGACCACCACGCTCGCTGGGACTTCGCTGCCTGCACTCCCTTGCCCTGCCTGCCAAAACAGCGCCTGTCACCGCAGGGAACATCCTGTGCGACACTGTCATACAGATGATAACAGACATACAATCCAAAACGAGGTGAACGACATGAACGAACACGCTCCTGTACGGGTGGGATTTGCCATGACCGGCTCCTTCTGTACCTTCTCGCAGGTCATCGACCAGATGGAACAGATGGCGCAGCAGACCGGCTGGCAGCTGTATCCCATCCTGTCCCCAAACGCCTATGAAACCGATACCCGCTTTGGCAGTGCGCAGCAGTTTCGCCGCCGCATCGAGGAAATCTGCGGTCGTGAGATTTGGCACACCCTGACCCAGACCGA
>ERZ857840.519-NODE-519-length-55901-cov-6.798410_pt1 | contig 55901 bp, 49 predicted proteins | sample MGYA00519760_ERZ857840 | MGnify/ENA primary metagenome ERZ857840 (study PRJEB31778, sample SAMEA3449371) | human gut metagenome | biome: human gut; feature: human-associated habitat; material: faeces | place: United Kingdom | collected 2010/2012 ... | reverse complement strand
GATAGAAAAAGGCTCCGAGAAACATGATTTCTCGGAGCGCTTTGTCTACAGTCTGAAACGCCACATCAGCTAGGATGTGGCGTTCTTTTTTCATTTTTTCATTTTCTTCAAAAATACCAGATAACATATCGTAAAAAAGATAATGCCATACACCGATGCTAACGGAACAGCATAACCGATGGTCGTCAGAGTCGCACCTTTTTGTATGCTGAACAGATAAGAAAGCGGTACACGCACTAAAAAGGATGCACTGATCCCCTGTACCATAACCGGGATTGTCTTTCCATGTCCGTTAAAATACCCGATGTAACTGAATACCAGACAGGTCAGGATCGCTTCCGGTGCAAATCCTTTCAGATACTCTGCCGATCTTGCTATGAATGCCTGATTTCCTGTAAAGAGTGCGGATGGAATATCGCCTCTGAAAAAACTGAGTGCCGATACAAAGATTCCGATCGTGACTCCTAACAACATTCCGGTACGCATTGCTTTTCTTGCCCGTTCCTCTTTTCCTGCTCCGACATTCTGTGCCACAAAAGCTGACATGGACTGCATCAGTGAGGATGGGATCAGCATGATAAACGATACTACCTTCTGTGCAATTCCATAGCCGGAAGATGCCTCTAATCCCATTCCGTTGATGATCGCACACAGGATCAAAAATGAAATGTTTGTCAAAAATTCCTGTAATGCGATCGGAAATCCCACTTTTAAAAAGTTGCGGATCTCGGAACTAAAGCAGATATCCTTTTTCGAAAAATGAAACGGAAACTGCTGTTTTTTTATAATTGCCAAGGACATGACCACACTGACAAGCTGCGCTAAGATCGTCGCTAATGCCGCACCTGCCACATTCATTTTAAAAACGGCTACAAAGACTAAATCCCCTACAATATTGACCACACATGCGATCGCCACAAAGATCAACGGCAGTCTGGAATTTCCAAGTCCACGAAAAATTCCGCTGATCACATTATATGCTACCACAAATAAGATACCCGCTCCGCAGATCCTGATATAAGTAACGGTCAGATCATACGCTTCTTTTGGAGCATTCAGCCAGGAGGCAAACTGTGGTGCAAATGCTAACAGTAATATCATCAGTGCCGCTGCCATAATGGCAAAAAATACGATCGCACCGCCGATCACTTTTCCGATCCGCTCATGTCTGTTCTCTCCTAAATAACGTCCGATCAGAACCGTCACGCCCATCGTCAGTTCGGAGATTACGAATGTCACCAGATTAATGACATTACTTCCTGTCGATACTGCCGAGATCCCGGCATCTGTTCCAAACTGTCCGACTACTAAAAGGTCCACCGCTCCATACATTGCCTGCAATACCAATGCTCCTAAGATCGGTATCATAAAACGTATCAGCTTATTCGCAATATTCCCCTGCGTAAAGTCGCCTGCTAATACTTTTTCTTCCATTGTAACTTACTACTCCTTTTGTATCTTTCTATAATCCTGCTTTTTTCTATTGGAAATATTTTTCGCAGTATTCTAAGGATAAATCCATAAATGTCTGCATTTTGTCCAAATCTCCATATAACAGATGATTTGAATGTGGGAACTCGACATAATCATACGATACCCCCTTCTTTTCCAATGCATCGATCAGGTATTCTTTCTGATCTGCCGGAACACAGTGGTCTTTCAGCCCGTACCCGATCAGTGTCGGTACGGAATCCTCACCGACCAAACATGTCGGTGATATTTTTTTTATTTCCTGCCGGTATTCCTGCGCACTCAGTTCCTTTCCGGTCATCATCCGGTAAAATTCTTCTTCTGATCCTAAATTGTCCGATTTCATCAGACTGCCCCAGTCCTCTGCCACAAAATAAGTCGGTGCTGCCAGCTCAAATACAAATCTGACCGGTATGGCAGAATTGCCACCATAAGCCAGGTTCATCGCCAGTGTTCCGCCCGCAGACACTCCACTGGCTGCCATGCCGGTGACCCGGTATCCCAATTCTTCTGTCTCTTTTTTAATGGCTTTTACTGCATTTTCGATTTCTTCATTCATCAGAAATAAAGATGCCTCTTTTCCCTGGTTCTGCAGCGTATAATCTACACTTGCCGTAAGATATCCCTTTGACGCATAATATCTGCACCAGATATCTCCATCACCTTTAGCACCGGAATTAAAACTTCCACCGTGGATATATAAGATCAGATACTGTTCTTTTTCTTTGTCCAGATTTGCCGGAACATACAGATTGTAGGTATTTCCGTTTTCATTCTCATAATCTAAATCCACATAAATCGTTCCGACACTGTCATCCCACTCTGTTTCCATCAGCTTCATAGGAGCAAATTCTAACCGATGGATATTGATTTTAAAACTGATAAAAAAGACGACACAGAATGTCAGAACAAACAGCAGATATTTTAATATTTTTTTCATACAACCCGGTTCAATACCAGCCTGCCACAGAGTGCTCCTAACACGATGGCAGCTACAATAATGATGCCTAAGATCAGAAAATCTCTCTTTTTCATACATTCTCTCCGTTCATTGCCTCTTATATTTCTTAGTATAACATAAGATTTTGTTTTTTTATTGACAAATTTGCGGCCACCGCCTATAATATCCCTCGTAAAAAATAATTGCATAAGACAGTTCGTGACCATCCTGTCTCTAAACAAAACTAGGGATTCGATAGAAAATCCTCTGATTTTCTATTTTTTTGTGACTGATGCTCCTATATGCAAAAGCCACAAACTATTTTGTTCTGTATGGCACGCTTTGCGTGCCTTTTTTACTCTATAGGATCAGGGTGTCAAAAGGCGGTTTCAAGTTTTTTGACACCTTAATCCTATAGAGTAAAAAGTCCTTCGGGCGAAGATGTACACGTTCTGCAATTTAGGAGGAATCAACATGCCAAATGAATTACTGTTAATCTTATCACTGCTCATTACATTTTCTTTTGTACTGGCAGCATTCTACTTTTTTAAAGAGCAGGGACTGTTTCTCTGGACCACGATCGCAACGATCGCGGCAAACATCGAAGTGCTGATCATCGTCAATGCCTTCGGTATGGAAATGACGTTGGGCAACATCCTGTTTGCTTCGACATTTTTAGTGACCGATATCCTAAGTGAACTCTATGGAAAAAAAGAGGCTCAAAAAGCCGTCTATTTAGGAATCGCTACCTCTGTCATTTTTATCTGTATCAGTCAGTCCTGGCTGCTCTACACACCGAATCAGAATGATTTTGTCATGCCGTCCATGAAAACCATTTTTTCTAACACCCCAAGACTGATGCTGGTAGGTATCTTAGTCTATGTCATTGTCCAGCTTTTCGATGTATGGCTCTATCATAAATGGTGGGATTTTACAAATCGGAAATGGGGAGATGCCCGTCGGTTCTTATGGCTTCGCAACAACGGTTCTACTCTAGTGTCACAGGCACTGAACACGATCCTTTTTAACGTTGGTGCATTCTGGGGCATCTACAGTGCAAAGACCATTGTTTCCATTGCACTGTCAAGCTATGTCATTTTCTTAGTGACCAGCCTTGCCGATACCCCGTTTGTGTATCTTGCCAGATATTTGCAAGATAAAAATATTTTCTTCCGTGCAGGTCGGGACTAATGTCCCCTGACCTGTGGGGAATTCTTCTTATATTGTTCTTCTGAAAATCTCCAGTTCACGACTTCGAACCAGTCTTTGATATAGTCTGCCCGCACATTAAAATGTTTTAAGTAATAAGCGTGTTCCCAGACGTCAATGACTAATACCGGTGCAAGATTTCCTGCAAGCGGTGTATCCTGGTTTGCCGTTGTGACTATTTTTAATTTTCCCTGCGGATCAATCACAAGCCACGCATAGCCCGACCCAAAGACAGACAATGCCGCCCCGGTAAATTCTTCTTTGAATTTTTCATAGCTTCCATATTGTCTGTCAATTGCTTCCGCTAACTCTCCCTGTGGCCTTTGTCCATGTTCTTTTGATAATCCGTTAAAATAAAAACGATGGTTATAGACTCCTCCCGCATTATTTCTGATCTGTGTACGGATCTCCATCGGCATACTCTCTAAGTTGCATAATAGCTGTTCTAACGTAAAGGTCTGTAAAAACGGATAGTCCCGCAGTGCTCTGTTCAGATTGTCCACATAGGTCTGCAAATGCTTATCATGATGCAGATACATGGTCTGAATGTCAATAAACGGCTCCATTGCCTTATAGGAATATGGCAATGGCTCATTGATAAATTTGTAATACTCCTGCATAACGTCTCCAAAGCAGTTCTTCCTGTTAGTTTATGCATTTTATGCCCGATTGACTATGTAATTATCGATACAGTACCACAATATCTCCCTCGTGGATCTTGGTGCTTCCACTTGGGATCAAATTTTCTTCTCCGCGTTTTACAAGTGCGATCAACTGATTCTGCGGCAGATTCAGTTCCCGTATCCGCTGCTCACACCATGGATTATTTTTTTCGATCAGGACTTCCTCTAAATGTTCATCCTCTTTCGATTCATATGCCGGAACGCTGAGTATCACACTGTCCTCTGCTAAGATCCTGGTATCTCCGTTCGGGATCATCGTATCTCCGTCCCGCTTGATCATCAATGCCAGTGCTCCGGTCGGGATGCTGACTTCACAGATCTTGTGGTTTTCCCAGTTATGTCCCTTTGGGATATACATTCGCATCAGTGTCATTGCCGATTCTTCCTGATAGTCGTTGAATGTCTTGCTGACATCCGCAGAATTGTCTACCATATCTAATTTTTCTGCTACCTTTGGGATCAACGTACCCTGGAAAGCTACGGAAAGCAGTGCCACCATAAATACGATGTGGAACAGGTCTAAGGAGATATCTCCGCCGCCTGCAATGACCATGATCGCAAACACAATAGATGCCGCTCCCCGAAGCCCCGCCCAGGAAACCAGCAGACACTGCCGGATACTGCACCGGAATGGAAGCAGGATGCCAAATACAGCGATCGGTCTTGCCACAAAAGTAAGGAATAATGCGATCAATAATGCCGGTACCATAATGTCCGGCATTCTATGTGGAAATGCCAGCAGTCCTAACAGGAAGAAAATTAAAATCTGTGCCAGTCCTGTCACACCGTCAAAAAACGGGATCAGGATATTTTTATTTCGGATACGGCTGTTTCCTAACAGGATTCCCAACAGATATACGCTCAGGTAAGAGTTACCCCCGATCAGCTCTGCCAGACCAAAGGAGAAGATCACGATCGCAATGACAAAGATCGTCTCTAATCCCTCCGGAATAAAATTCGTCTTTGTCAAAAGTACGATTCCGATCAGTGCTATTACCACTCCGACTAAGATACCCAATGCTAACTGCATAAAGATCATCAGCGGGATATTTCCCGTATCGGAATTTCCAAGCAGTGAAATCCCGATCATCGTCAACAGATAGGACATCGGATCGTTACTTCCACTCTCAATCTCTAATAAGGAAGCCGTTCCATCTCTTAAGTTCAGATGTTTGCCCCTTAAAATAGAAAACACGCTTGCCGCATCCGTAGAGGAAAGAACGGCGCCGATCAAAAAGCTCTCTACATAGGAAAAATGTAATACAAAATAGCAGAATACTCCGGTCAGCCCTGCCGTGACCAGAACGCCTAATGTGGAAAGTATCGTCGCTCTGACTGCCACACATTTCGCACTCTGCCATTTTGTATTAAATCCACCATAAAACATAATAAAGACTAAGGCAGCGGCACAAACCTTTTCTGCCACCCCATAGTTATCAAATTGAATTTTGAATAGTCCGTCACATCCAAAAATCATTCCTACTGCCATAAATAAAATAAGGGCAGGCATTCCGAACTTACCGGAAAACCGGTCTGCCAGAATACAGGAAAACAAAATAGCTGCAATTAATAAATACCCAAATGTCATACTCCTGTCCTTTCTTTTTTGTCTGTTTACAAGTTCCTGTTACTTTATAGACCCTGCAAAATATTTTTTATATCTTTATTGCATCTTATAAAGGAAAGAAAAAGCCCTGCTTTGGCAGGGTTTTACTTCTTTGTACTGATATTATAGTAATGGATTTCGCAAAATATGTCAAACGCAACTGCCGTGGAGCAAGGAATCCACGGCAGTCTGATAAAAGGGGGTAATACTATTTTGGGGTTATGGCTTGTTTATGTTAAACCGATTAAACCTGTACGAATGCCGGTGTGTCTGCCGGTGCATTGACAAGTTCTTTCAGTTCAGCATCTAATTTCAGCAGTGTAATAGAATATCCTGCCATATCAATAGATGTCATGTAGTTGCCTACAAGTGTCTTTGCTACTTTGATGTTCTTCTCTGCTAATACCTCAGATACTCTCAGGTTTGCAAGATAAAGTTCCTGTAAAGGAGTTCCGCCAAGACCATTTACCATAACAGCAACTTCGTCGCCTGCATTGTAAATGCCTTCTGCTAAAATTTTCTCTAATAATGTATCTGTTGTCTCAGCAACGCTACGGATCTTCTCTCTGTGTGTTCCCGGTTCGCCATGGATTCCCATTCCGATCTCTACTTCGTCATCAGCAAGCTCAAAACTTGGTTTTCCTGCTGCCGGTACAGTACAAGGAGCAAGTGCCATTCCCATGGAACGTACATTTGCGATAACTTTTTCTGCTACTGCTTTTACTTCTGCTAAGCTGCCGCCTTTTTCTGCGCATGCACCTGCACATTTATGTACAAAGATTGTTCCTGCAATACCTCTTCTTCCGGTTGTCCATGTACTGTTCTCTACAGCAACGTCATCATTTACAACAACTTTTTCTACTTCGATGCCTTCGTCTGCTGCCATATCTGCTGCCATCTCGAAGTTCATAACATCACCGGTGTAGTTCTTAATTACTAAGAGAACACCTTTTCCACCGTCTGCTGCTTTAATCGCTTCATAAACCTGATCCGGTGTCGGAGATGTAAACATAGCACCTGCTACTGCTCCGTCTAACATACCTTTTCCAACGTATCCGCCATGTGCCGGCTCATGTCCGCTTCCACCGCCACTGATCAATACAACTTTGCCCTGTGATCCGTTTGCACGGACAAGTACGTCACATCCGTCTACTCTTTTCACATAATCCGGGTGAGCAGCCACCATTCCGTTTAACATCTCGTCTACAATATTGTCTGGGTTATTAATCATTTTCTTCATAAGGGTATTTCCTCCTTTTCGTTTTGTGATTTTTATGTTACTTATTTATAAAGCAAAAACCGTGCCAACTTTTTTCTTCTGTTTTTCACATCTTTTTGCTTTAGGGTTCTGATTGTTTGGTATTTATTACCCAATTGATACTTTTTACCAGGTTCATTCTTACCAACCGCTTATAACAGACTCTGTAAGTATTCCCGTACCTCTTCGGTGGTCGTCAGTGACAGGATCTTATCTACATCACAGATCCCACTTTCAAGATTGCGGATCTGTTCTTTTACGACCGGTGCCTGGGAAGCGCTCATGCTGAGTTCATCAATTCCCAGTGCTAACAGGAATGGGAGTGCCAGTTTGTCTCCTGCCATCTCACCACACATACCTGCCCAGATGCCTGCCTCATGTGCCGCCGTGATCACTCTGTGGATAGAATGGATCACTGCCGGGTTGAAGTAATCATACAGATAGCTGACCGACTGGTTTCCGCGGTCTACCGCTAAGGTATACTGTACTAAATCATTCGTACCGATACTGAAAAAATCTACATGTTTTGCAAATAACGGTGCCATGACTGCGGATGCCGGTGTCTCTACCATGATACCGACCGGAACATCTTCTGCGAACGGTATGTTTTCTTTTCGCATCTCTTCTTTGACTTCTTCGATCAACTGCTTCGTCTCTAAGATTTCCGATAACATGGTAACCATCGGGATCATGATCGCCAGTTTTCCATAGAGTCCCGCTCTTAAGATACTGCGAAGCTGCACTTTAAACATGTCCTTTTGCTGTAAACAGATTCGGATCGCCCTGAAACCTAAGAACGGATTGTCCTCTTCTTCTAAGCTCAGGCAGTCACAATGCTTGTCACCGCCGATATCCAGTGTACGGATCACACACAGATTGCCTTCTGCCTGTTCTGCAACGGAACGGTACGCTGCCACCTGTTTTTCTTCATCCGGAAGCTGTGCCGATTCCATGAATAAAAACTCGGTCCGGTAAAGTCCGACTCCATGGCATCCATACTCTACTGCCTTTTCCATGTCGGTTGGTCTGCTGATATTTGCTGATACCAGTATTTCTTTTCCATCCGTTGTCACTGCTGGCTGCTTTGCTTTGCCCATCAGATATTTTCTCTGTTCTTCCTGTTTTTGAACCTGCTCTTTATAGCGGTTCAGCTCTTCTTCGGAAGGCTTTAAGATAATCTCGCCTTTTACTGCATCCACGATGATATCATCGCCGTCTGCAATTTCGGTCTCATCTAACTCCACACCAACCATGGTCACAAAGCCTTTTGCCTTGGCTATGATTACCGTATGGGAAGTCTTACTTCCGCTTCCTAACAGGATTGCTTTGACCTGCTTTTCGGAAAGTCCCGCCATAATGGACGGTTCAATGTCCTTTGCACATAATATGACATCTGCACCTACTACGGAAAACTCTTTCATATGAAGCAATTTTCTCAAGAGCCGGTTACCGACATCTACAATATCCTTCTGTCTTTCACGCAAATACTCATCGTCAATCTCTTCAAACATTGCCTTAAAATCTTCTACCGCTTTTAAGACTGCCGATGGCGCTGACATTTTCTGCTCGATATAACCAAGAATCGCATCTTCAAAAGTAATGTCGTCAATCATCAGTTGATGCGCCTCTATAATCTCTGCCTCATTTTCTGATAAGCTGTCCCTGTCTTCTAACAGGCTGTCTAAATCATCTTTTGCCAGCGTGTGCGCTTCCTGATATCTCTTCTTCTCTTCTTCCTCAGTGCCTGTCATATAGCGTTTGATCTGTTCCTCATAGTCTGCATTGAGAAATTGGATTTTTCCAATTGCTACTCCTTCTACCACAACATTACCTGTCTTATGCATCTGCTCCACCTCTAGTCCTCATAAAAATGGTTTTTGAACATGTCATCAAGCTGTGTAAAGACTTCTTCTTCATCCTCGCCGGAAACGGTCAATGTTACTTCTGTTCCGTTCTTAGCTCCTAATGTTGTCAACATTAATACGCTTTTACCATTTGCTTTTTTTGTTGCTGTTGCTATGGTTACATCACTTTTATGCTTTCCGACCAGCTTTGCAATATCTGCCGCCGGTCTTGCATGGATTCCCATCTTATTTGTAATTGTATATGTTGCTGATTTCATTTACTCACCTCATTTATTTTTTATTCTGAATCTTATTCCAGTTTCGATACCTGTTTTGCCAATTCAGCCGCTTCAATGACCTCTTTTAAGTTGCCGCCGATTGCTGCCTGTACTGCTGCACTGATGGCTCCCTCTAAAATCGGAGCATCTGCAATCTGAACCGGAATATCTTCTTCTAACAGGTCAATTGCCATCTGGGAACTTAAAATACCGCTTCCCAAATCTGCAAGCAGGACTACACCGTCTCCGCCGTTTGCCTGTTCAATACCCTCTTTGATGCGGATCGCATCGGTTCCGATACTTCCGTCTTCCATTCCGCCGACAGCTACAACACGGTGATCCTTTCCTGCCATCTGTACTGCCAGTTCATAGATACCTTCTGCTGCTTTTTTACTATGAGATACGATTAATACTCCTACCATGTCCTGTCTCTCTCCTGTATGCTTTATTTATTCTCCAGATAAAAATCACGGATTGCTTCTAATGTAATGGTTGCGGAGGTTGCACCCGGATCCTGATGTCCGATACTGCGGTCTCCTAAATAACTTGCTCTTCCTTTTGTTGCACGGATGGTCTTTGTAAATTCAACACCCTCCCTTGCTGCTTCACACATTGCATTTAAACATGCCTCAGCGTCATCACCATTTTCCATTCCTTTTGTCAAAGCATCTAATGCCGGCTCTAATGCATCCAGCATGGTCTTTTCTCCTTTGACTGCTTTTCCGCGCATCTTGATACCGCCGATGACTTCTGTCAACATTGCCTTTGCATCTTCTAAAGTAATGGATGTTTTTCCTTTGACTGCTGCTCCGGCTTTCATATAAGCGGTTCCGTAAAGTGGTCCGGAAGCTCCTCCTACTTTAGAAAGAAGAACCATACCAACTTTTTTCAATACTACTCCATAATCTTCCTCATCCTCCGGAAGCTGTTTCATAACCTCTGTAAAACCTCTTGCCATGTTGACACCGTGGTCTGCGTCACCGATCTCTCTGTCAAGGTCTGTTAAAAAGTCTTTGTTTTCTACGATTGCGTCACTGATTTTTTGCATACACTGATATATTTTTGTAGCCATTTTAAAACCTCCTGTCGTTATTTTTTTCTGTTGTTTATTTATATAGCAAATTTCGTGCCAAGTTTTTTGTGTGGAAATTTATTTTTTATTTTTTTTAGTTATTGGGGATTATTCTTATTGATTTAGGAGGATTCATACAGGCGGTATTTAGCAGATGTTTTCCGGGGTGTTGAGACAGCCGCCACCCGGCAGATATTCCAAGGTTCCTTGTGCAGACCATTCCGATGAACCTCTGAATGCAGGAAATGCGCCGCCAGTGGGCGACGCATTTCCCTGAGTTTCATCTCCATTGCACAAAAGTCTCCTGTTATATCTGCCGGGTGCCGGCTGTCATATACGCTGTGAATCTGAATCTGGCATAAAAAACTGCTGACGAAACAGTTATGATAAATATATATATATAAATACTATATAACTATTTTTTTATGTTCAAAAAATCTTGATTTTGGATTGGACGGATTGTAGACGGAAGGTTGTGTTTATTATGGGGCAAAAGATGGCTCACAACTTAGTGGCTGGCAACTTGCACAAAACTAGAATCCTCCTTTTAACACCCTAATCCTATAGCGAAAAAACAAGACTTCACTTTGGGATTTTTTCCTAATGTGAAGTCTTGTTGGGAATTATGACTATGGGTTGGGAATTTTTACCCAACGTTATTCTTCTATGTGATATTTTCTCGCTTTTGCTGCCACGGTCTTATGGGTCAGTCCCAATGCTTTTCCGGCGGCGTTATAGCTTCCATATTTTTTGAGTGCCTTTCTTATGATCTCACGCTCATAATATTCCCATGGCATGATCTCGTCATTTCCTGTTACGATCTCTTCTGCGGATGTTTTTCCTAGGGACAGTCCTGCATCATAGAGTCCGTTTTCCATGACTGCCTCTGACGGTACCTCATCATTTACAGAGGTGTGATAATTTTCACTGATGTAGTGTGGCAGATCTTCTTTTTGCACTTCCCTGCCATCTGCTAAGATATTGATACGCTCCATGACGTTTTCTAATTCACGAATATTTCCCGGCCAGGAATAGTGGATCAGGGCATCCATGGCTTCGCCACTCAGCTGCTTTGGCTCACAGCCTAATTCTTCTGCGATTTTATTCAAAAAATATTCCGACAGTACCGGTATGTCCTCCCGGCGCTCCCGAAGCGGCGGCAGCCAGATTGGAATAACGTTCAGACGATAGTAAAGATCCTCTCTGAATTCTCCGTTTTCGACTAATTCTTCTAAGTTTCGGTTCGTTGCTGCAATAATTCTTGCATCCACGGTGATCGTGCGGTCATCGCCAACCCGCTGAAATTCTTTTTTCTGGATGACACGCAGCATTTTTGCCTGCATGGATTTATCGAGTTCTCCGATCTCATCTAAAAAAATGGTACCTTTATCGGCAAGTTCAAATTTACCGATCTTGGTCTTTATCGCTCCGGTATAAGCACCTTTGACATGACCAAACATTTCACTTTCCAATAAATTTTCCGGGATTGCCGCACAGTTAACACGGATAAACGGCTGTGTGGCACGTTCACTCGAATAGTGGATCGCCTCTGCGATCAGTTCTTTTCCGGTTCCGCTCTCTCCGCGGATCAGGACATTAAAATTATTGTCCGCCGTCTTAGCCGCTAATTTCATGGCATCGTAGAGTTTGTTGCTGACTCCTACGATCCGGTTGAAAGCAGGGTTTAATTTTTTACGGCGGTGCAGCTCTTCCTCCAAGTATTCTGTCTTTGCGGAAAGATGACTGATACGGTCGATCAGTTCTTCTATCTCACTTAAATTTTTTACAACGGAAATTCCACCGGTAATCTGCTGATTGACAATGATCGGAACAATATTTGCCACTACGCTTTTGCCGTTTTTCTTCTGGCTGATCTCTCCCATGATCTTCTGTCCTTTTTCTAAGACCCGCATACGGCTTCCGTTCGGGGATATCTCATGGATGTTGTCGCCTTCGGAAATATTTTCTCCGGTAATTTCATTATAGGAACCATTAATATAGGTAACGGTTCCTTCTCTGTCAAACACACAGATTCCGTCCTGCACGGCTTCTAATATCTGAAGATAACGCTCCTTTAACTCTTTGACTTCTTCAAATTCCCACGAAATCTGTACCAGTCTCGACACATCCTCAAAAGTACTGATAGCTCCTTTGATCTCGTCATTTTCGATGATCGGTGTCGTATTTACTACAATGGTCGATTTACCGATCTCTCTCGTATAGCCTAAGATCGGTTCTTTGGTGTCTACGACCTCCGGCAGTCTGGAATCCGGGAAAACTTCCGTCACTTTTCTTCCAAGTACCTCTCTTGCCGGAATCCCAAATAAACGCTCTGCCTCTGTATTATAGATAATGATCGTATGCTGGTTATCTACCACTAAAAGTCCGCTCTCGATGTTACTATAGACATTTTCCGCTGTGATGACATTATCCTGTAATAGCGTATCCACCTGATTCAGTTCTGACTGGCTGATATTGAAATCACCCTCTAAGAACTGCTTCATCTCTTTTGCCGCTTCTTCTGCCTGCTCTCCCTCGGTCACTAAGTAGATCTCTTCGCCTTTTTTGACCTTTAATGCCGTTACTAATAAAATACTGGTCAGCGGTACATTGTGCAGTCCCTCCCTGTGTACGGAATAGAGTACATTATATTGATTTTGCAGACGATCTGCCTTTTGTACAATGGTCGCTGCCACACGGACATGAAGGCCTTTTTCATAATGTATGGTTACTTTTTCTTCGATTCTCTGTGTCTTACTCATGCATCTCCTGCCTTTTTCTTTACACATATTCCTTTCGCATCTGCGTATTTGGTATCTGCATCTGCTCTCTATATTTTGTCACGGTTCTTCTCGATATCCGAATCCCCTCTTTTTCTAACTGCTCTGCAATTTTTGCATCCGATAATGGTTTTTGCTTATTTTCGCTGCGGATGATCTCCTGGATGCAGGTCAGCACATTGCAGTTATTTCCATCGGAGGTCTTATTTGAAAAGAAATATTTTAATTCAAAAATCCCCCAGCGGCATTCTAAATATTTATCACGCACCGCCCGGCTGACCGTTGACTCATGGACATCCAGTTCCTGTGCGATATCTAAAAGATTCATCGGCTTTAAAAAGGCTTTCCCTTTATCAAAAAAATCTCTCTGCCAGTCTACGATTGCCTCTGCTACGGCTGCCAATGTCTCCTCCCGTTTTCCGATATTCCGGAGCAGTATTTTTGCCTTCTGATACTGCTCTTTTAAATATTTGTTTTCTTCGCTGCTGTGTACCTGATTCAGCATTGGTAAATATTCCCTGTTCAGTTCTAAGGTATGTACTTTTTCTTTATTTAAAATGATCCGGTAACCTTTTTCGTCTTCTTTTACCGTAATATCCGGATAAATGTATTCGTTTCTGTTTGCACATCCATAGCCTCTTCCCGGCACAGGTTCTAATTCTTCCTTAATATACCGGATCGTTTTGGTAATCTCTGCCGTTGTAAGCCCGGTCTGTTTACTGATCTGCGGGATCTTGTTCTGTGCTATTTCATCTAAATATTTTTCGATCAAAAGACGTGCCTGTCTTTGCATCTGTTCTTCGCCCTGCACCTGTAACAACAGACACTCTCTTAAATCTCTTGCAAAAACGCCACACGGCTCTAATGTCTGCATAAAACGGATTTCCCGCTCTAACTCTTCTTTCGATAATCCGATGCCTTTTGCCAGCTCGTCCATGTCCATTTTTAAATATCCCGACTCTTCTAAACACTCGATCAGATATTCTCCTATTTTCTGACGGCGCGGACTGATTTTTTTTGTATATAACTGCATACGCAGATATTCTGCTAATTCGGTATCCTCGCTCTTTTCATCCGCTATCGCGTTGATATACGACTGATAATCGGTATCTTCCGTCTTTCTTCTGCTGTAATAGCCAATCCCTTCTCCCTGCGAACGGCGCACCTCTTTTTTTTCAGGCTCTTTCGCATAGTCTAACATCGGATTTGAAAGAACTTCTTCCTCAATACACTGGTTCAATTCTTCGGTTCCCATCTGCAAAACGGATAAGGACTGCTCCATCTGCGGGGTAAGTGCAAGTTTTTGCGTCTGTTGGATAGAGACATCCATTCCAAGCTGCATGGCAATCACCTCATTTTTATGATTCGACTCATTTCACTCATTATAGCATATCCTTTAGGGAAAGGGATAGCTTTTTTGACTCCTGCGGATGCTCTTCAAACAATGTTTTTTTCGTCCGCTCTATCTCGTCTTTCAACTCGCGTGCCGATAGCAGCCGACAGCCCTGTCCACGGATGATGATCTGTTCTAAGCCGTCGGAAGTTGCAACCGTGACGTTGTATTTTTTCCCATTTTCATGAGCAAATTTTTCAATATACTGGTCTGCGGTTTCCGCTTCTTTTGTAAAGACCACATGGATATTGTGATAGGTGCTAATCTCTGTCTTGTGTCCCTGCACCCGATAGGCATCAAACACGACGATCAAATTACATTTTTTCATTCCCTGATAATCACAGAGGACATCTAAGAGTTTTCCCCTTGCTCCGTCTATGCTTACCTGTGCTAAATCCTTTAAATCCTCCCATGCAAAGATCACGTTGTAACCATCCACTAACAGATATTCTTCCCGCACTTCCTGCTTTTTCGGCTTTGAAGTGGACTTATAATATTCCGGCAGTTTCTTCTTCGGAAGGGTCTTTTGCTTTTTATTTGCACCAACGGACTGTGCGATAATGCGGTCTACTTCTTCCGTATCGATCCATGCATCGGTTTCCTCCGGTACCCGGTAAGCCGTCTGTTTTTCTTCGGAGGAATCTGACGGTTTTTCCTGCATAATGGATGGAAGATGCATATATTCCTTCACTTCGTACCATGGAACGAGAAAACCCGCTCCATGTGCACAGAATACGGAACCCGTCGGATGCAGTGTATCCCGTTCCGAATCATAACCGGTTGCCGCAAGCACTTCTTCCGTATTATGGCAGGGTGCATAACCCTTTAACGTGCATTGCAGTGTTCCGTTTCCTCTGGTATAGGCATGGACTTCCTTCTGGTAATCCCGCATGGTGCTGACCGGTGCCATTCCCGTAAGAATGGTTCTGTCAGCTTCCGTCTGCGGCAGTCCAAAGGTTCCATGCATCCGCTCGATATCTGTCATGGCACGTCCCACATTTTCCGATGGAAGTTCTAACCGGTACTCATAATAGGGTTCTAATAAAACACTCTCTGCCTGCTTTAAGCCCTGACGGACGGCGCGGTACACCGCCTGTCTGAAATCTCCGCCCTCTGTATGCTTTAAATGTGCTTTTCCTGATACTAACGTAATACGGATATCGGTAATCGGTGCTCCGGTCAGAACCCCTCTATGCTCAGTTTCCATCAGATGTGTGAGTATCAGCCGCTGCCAGTTCCTGTCTAACAAATCCTCACTGCAGACGGACATACACTGCACACCGCTTCCCGGTTCTCCCGGCTCTAACAATAAATGTACCTCTGCATAATGGCGAAGCGGCTCAAAGTGTCCGACTCCCTCCACGGTATTTTGTATCGTTTCTTTATAGAGAATGTTTCCCTGTCCAAATTCCACTTCTACGCCAAACCGTTCATAGATCAGTGTTTTCAAAACCTCTAACTGGACCTCGCCCATCAACTGTACATGGATTTCCTGCAATGCCTCTTCCCACACAATATGAAGCTGTGGCTCCTCTTCTTCTAATTCCCGAAGTTTTGGCAATAAGAGGATCGGATCATCCCCTTCCGTTGGGATCACCTGATAATTTAACACCGGCTCTAAAACCGGAAGATACGTCCCCTGTTCCGCTCCAAGTCCTTCTCCCGGATAGGTGTCGGACAGACCTGTTACTGCACAGATGCTTCCGGCTTTAGCTTCATTGAATGCCTCGTATTTTTCTCCCGAATAAATACGGATCTGGTTTACCTTCTGCCCCTCGATCACGGCTTTTACCTTCAGGCTTCCACCTGTGATCTTTAAATAGGTCAGGCGGTTTCCTGCTTCATCTCTTGCGATCTTAAAGACCTTTGCTGCGAATGTGTCCGGATACTCCGGGACTTTTATCAGTTCCTGCATCTGCTCTAGGAATTCTTTTACTCCTTCTAACCGGAGTGCCGAACCAAAAAAACACGGAAAGAGCTTTCTTTCTAAAAACAGCTCCTGTAGCGTCTCCTTTTTTAATCTTCCTGTCTCTAAAAATTCTTCTAATGCATCCTCACTGCAGACTGCCGCTTCCTCATAAAAATGCGTATCTCTTTTTGTAGAAAAATCCACGCAGCCTTCCTCTAAGACGTTCTTTAACTCCTGCAAAAGCACCTCTGCATCCGTTCCCTTCTGATCCATCTTATTGATAAATACAAAAGTCGGGATCTCATAACGTCTGAGCAGATTCCAGAGTGTTCTGGTATGTCCCTGCACTCCATCCGCTCCACTGATGACTAAGATCGCATAGTCTAAGACCTGCAATGTACGTTCCATTTCCGGAGAAAAATCCACATGTCCAGGCGTGTCTAACAGTGTTACCTGCGTAGTCCCAAGTGGGAACACTGCCTGTTTTGAAAAGATCGTGATCCCTCTTTCCCGCTCTAGGGCATAGGTATCTAAAAAGGCATCCCGATTATCCACTCTTCCCATGGTCCGGATTGCCCCACTGGTATATAACATTCCCTCCGATAAGGTTGTTTTTCCCGCATCCACATGTGCCAGTATTCCTACTACGATTTTTCCCATAGTCTTTCCCTTTTCCTTACTCTAATTCAAATGCTCCGGTATAGAGCTGATAATATCTTCCTTTTTGTGCGATCAGATCCTCATGTGTTCCACGTTCCATGATCCTGCCGTGTTCTAACACCATAATGACATCCGAATTGCGTACCGTCGAAAGTCTGTGTGCAATGACAAACACGGTCCTGCCTTCCATCAGTGCATCCATACCTTTCTGTACGATTGCCTCGGTTCTCGTATCGATCGAAGATGTCGCTTCATCAAGGATCATAACCGGCGGATCAGCTACTGCTGCACGGGCGATCGATAAAAGCTGTCTCTGCCCTTGCGAAAGATTTTCTCCATTTCCGGTCAGCATCGTATCATAGCCATCCGGCAGCCTGGTGATAAAATCATCTGCTCCGGCTAATTTTGCTGCCTCGATACACGCTTCATCCGATGCTTCTAAATTACCGTAACGAATATTTTCCATCACGGTTCCGGTAAAAAGATTCGTATCCTGCAATACCATGCCAAGGGAACGACGCAAATCCGATTTTTTGATCTTATTGATATTGATACCGTCATAACGGATTTTTCCATCGGCAATATCATAAAAACGGTTGATCAGATTCGTGATCGTCGTCTTTCCCGCTCCGGTCGAACCGACAAATGCAACCTTCTGTCCCGGTTTCGCATAAAGCGTCACATTGTGAAGCACGGTCTTGCCCTCTTCATAGGCAAAGTCCACATCAAAAAAGCGCACATCTCCGGTCAGCTTCGTATAAGTGACCGTTCCCTCCTCGCGGTGCGGATGTTTCCATGCCCACATGCCGGTACGTTCCTTACATTCCCGAATGACTCCGTCCTCTTCTTTTGCACGGACTAAGGTGACATATCCCTCATCTGCTTCCGGTTCTTCATCGATCAGATCAAAAATCCTGCTTGCGCCTGCCATACCCATAACTACCGCATTGACCTGCTGGGAAACCTGATTGATATTTCCCGCAAACTGTTTGGTCATATTTAAAAACGGCACTACGATGCTGATGGCAAACGGCAGTCCTGAAATGCTGACATTTGGCACTTTCAACATTAAAAACAATCCGCCTGCAAGTGTCACTGCAACATATAACAGATTTCCGATATTATTCAAGATCGGGCCGAGTGTATTGGCATATTTATTGGCTCTTTCAGATACTTCAAACAGTTCCTCATTTAAAGCATCAAAATCTGCCTTGCTCTCTTCTTCATGGCAAAAGACTTTTACAACCTTCTGTCCATTCATCATCTCTTCAATATATCCTTCTACCTTACCGATCGATTCCTGCTGACGGATAAAGTATTTTGCTGAGTTGCCACCGACTTTTTTAATGACACGCAGCATAATGATAACACCCACTACAACGACAAGTGACATCCAAAGACTGTAATACAGCATGATCCCAAATACCGTAATGACCATGACCCCGGAGCTTAAAAGCTGCGGCATACTCTGTGAGATCAGCTGACGGAGTGTATCAATATCATTCGTATAATAACTCATGATATCTCCGTGGCTGTGTGTGTCGAAGTATTTAATTGGAAGGTTCTGCATCCCGTTAAACATTTTTTCACGCAATTTTTTCAAAGAACCCTGTGTGATCACTGCCAACAAACGGCAGTAAGCAAAGGATGCGATCAGGGAAACGGCATAGAGGATTGCTAAGATTGCCGCCATTCCAAGGATTTTTCCTGCAACTGCCTCCCAGTCTCCGCTCTGATAGCTCTGCTCGATCACTGCAATAATATTCTGCATAAACACTGCCGGGATCGCACTGACGATCGAATTAAACAAAATACAGAATAATACTACCGGCATCAGAACCGGATAAAATGAAAACAATGTACGGATAATCCTTTTGATAACACCTTTTTTCGGTGCTGCCTGCATTTCCTTATTCTCCATCCGTCTCACCTCCTTTATTCTGTGAAGCATAGACTTCCTGATAGATCGCGTTTTCTCTTAATAATTCTTCGTGTGTTCCAACTGCCTGTATCTTTCCACCGTCTAACACAAGGATGCGGTCTGCCTCCTGTACGGAAGAAATCCTCTGTGCAATGATGATCTTTGTCGTATCAGGAATATATTCTTTGAATGCGAGACGTATCATCGCATCTGTCTTGGTATCTACCGCACTAGTCGAATCGTCTAAGATCAATATCTTTGGTTTTTTCAGCAATGCCCTTGCAATACAAAGTCTCTGCTTCTGTCCACCGGAAACATTGGCTCCCCCCTGCTCAATATGGGAAGCATACTGATCCGGAAACTGCATAATGAATTCATCCGCCTGTGCTAATTCACACGCCTGCTTCATCTCCTCCTCTGTGGCATTTTCATCGCCCCAGCGAAGATTATCCATGATACTTCCGGAAAACAAAATATTTTTCTGTAATACAACGGCAACCTGATTTCTCAAGGCTTCGATGTCATAGCTTTTTACATCCAGACCACCGACTTTTACGGTTCCCTCCGTTGCATCATAAAGACGCGGGATCAACTGCACTAATGAGGATTTCGAGGAACCGGTTCCACCGATGATCCCGATCGTTTCTCCCGATCGGATATGCAGATTGATATCCGCAAGCGCTTTTCTCTTTGCTTTTTTTGAATAAGAAAAACTTACATTTTCAAAATCGATCGAACCATCGGCAACCTCATAGACAGGTTCTGCCGGATTCTTCAGACTGCTCTCTTCTTTCAGGACTTCCACGATACGATGTGCCGATTCATTTGCAAGCGTGACCATGACGAATACCATCGAAAGCATCATCAGACTGCTTAATATCTGAAAACTGTAGGTTAAAAGCGCGGAAAACTGTCCGACATCTAAATCCAGACCTTTCGTTGTAATGATCACATAAGAACCGACCGTCAGCACAAAGATCATGACGGTATACAACGAAAACTGCATTAATGGGTTGTTCCATGCCAGGATTTTTTCTGCTTTTGTAAAATCCTCGCAGACATCTCCTGCCGCCCGGTCAAACTTTTCTTTTTCAAACTCTTCCCGCACATAGGATTTTACGACACGCATTCCTTTGATATTTTCCTGGATGGAATTGTTCAGTTCATCATACTTGTGGAATACTTTACGGAATAACGGCATCGCCGTACGGATCACCATATAGAGTCCAAATCCCAATACCGGTACTACCAGAAGAAAGATACACGCCATCTTTCCACCCATGATAAATGCCATGACAAACGCAAAAAGAAACATCAGCGGACACCGCACTGCGATACGCACGATCATCATATAGGCGTTCTGCACGTTGGTAACATCCGTGGTCAGACGTGTTACCAGTGAGGAACTTGAAAACTTATCGATATTTTCAAATGAAAATTCCTGTATTTTTGCATACAGATCTTTTCGTACATTTTTCGCAAATCCACAGGATGCCGTTGCACAGGCATTTCCTGCTCCGATACCAAACATCAGTGACAAAGTTGCCATAACGATCAGCAGCAGTCCATATTTCACTAATACGGAAAACTCTGCCCCTGCCTTGATCTGATTGACTAACATTGCGATCAAAAACGGTATGGTACACTCCATGACTACTTCTAGTGACACCAGTATCGGTGCTAAAATAGAAGGTTTTTTATATTCCCTGATACACTTCATCAGTTCTTTGAGCATGATCATTCTACTCCTTTTTTACTATCTCTTTGATTGGTACGACTCTCTGCAGATACTCTTATTTGCATACATATCTTTATCTGCGGCTGCAATAATATCTTTTAGCTGTGCATGTTTTCCCAGTGCATATCCCACTGAGGCAGAAACCGGGAACTCATAATTTTCCTTTTTCTTATCCTCTTCTAAGCAGTTCCGCCATTTTTCTATTAACTGCTCCGCAACTTCTTTTGTCCCATCCTTCACATATAATAAGAACTCATCGCCTCCGTAACGGATGACAATATCCTCTTCTCTTGCAATGCTTTGAATGGTTTTAGCAACCTCCGTGATCAGGCGGTCCCCGCACAGATGTCCCCAGTTGTCATTGACATACTTCAACTGATTGACATCCCAATAGATCACGGCAATGTCCTGTCCATCCCGCTCTCTGTTGTTCAAAAGCTCGATCAGTCTGTTTTTGTTATATGCTCCGGTCATATCGTCCGTTAATGCCTTATATTCCATCTGTACGGCATTTTCTAATGATTTACGGACCACATAATTCACTTTGTTGCACAGATACTGAAAACAAAACGTTGTAAAAGAACGCGGGAGTACATAATATAGAAAAAGCGTAATAACCGGAGATTCATTTACTTTTGTTAACAAAAATGTTCCATCCTGCACTAAATGTCTATAAGAGGTACAGGTGATCAGTACCATATTGGCATCACAGATTCCCCAGTAATAACCTGCATAAGTGCTGACCACAATACAAAATACAGTCAGCCAGAATGCATATTTTCTGAGCCGCATTTCATCATACATGCTTGCAACTACGATAGGAAATGTGAGAAGGATGATCACATGATATGTAAATGCTGTAGAGCTGACTAATACGATCAGCCCAATGGTTGTAATACTGATATACGGTATGCAGGTTCTCTCTATTCCTAATAGTAAGATCAGCACAAAATAAAGGATAGAAACCACACAGATTCCCATGTACCCCCAAGTCATAATTTTATGATCTACAATAAAAATCCTAGAAATATTCAGAATTGCCATGATCGTACAGATGACAAAGCAGAACAGTATCACGCGGAAAACACAAATATTCTGCATCACATTATTTTGTTCAGTTTTTATATCTTTTGAAAACAGCCTTTTTAAGGTAACAATACTACGCTCCATTTGCAACCTCCTCTATTTAAAAAACAGTCTTATGATCCATTTTCTTATTTTTCTACATCTATATAGTATAATATATACATTTGCAACAATCAAATTTTCTTCTTATTTTCTTCTTACATATTTCTCCAGAAAAATCAGGTGTTATTACTACTGCACATTTCAAAATCTGTCCAATTTTTTGTGAAATTCGCACATATTTCCATGGAATTTCAGTTGATTTTATGGTAAAATATGTAAAAGACGCATTTTGACCAAGGAGGAACAATCTATGAAAAAATTTCGCAATTTAAAGCAGAAAATTATTTTCTATGTGATGTCCGTCTCAATTCTATTGACTGTGCTGATTACTGCGGTTATGTCCTTTGGCAGCATCCGTTCTACGAATAAACTGCAGCTCGACAACATTCAGGTGACCACCCGGATCGCATCCCAAAGCATCAGTTCCAATCTTCATCTTCTGACGGAACGCATTTATAACATCTCGACAGATGCCGAACTGACAGATGATTCTCTGTCTAAAAAAGATAAGGCAGCATATCTGCAGGATTTTGAACAGGAGATTGAATTTGTCTGGCTTTCTGTCTATGATGCCGATGGTAAAAAACTTTACGGCGACAAAACCGCACCGGATTCCATTGCCGATACGAAATATTACTCCCAGTTAGCTGAGACTGCAAATACCGTTATCGGAGAACCTCACTATGATCAGGACGTATTACAGCTCTGTGTCGGTGCTCCGTTAAAAGCAAACGATGAGGTCTGCGGTTATGTGATTGGAAGTTACAAATACGATCTTTTAAACGACGTATTAAGCATGCTGATCTTAGGTGATACCGGAAGTGCATGTATCATCAATGAAAAAGGTACGATCATCGCTGATCAGGACGAAAAAAATATTGCAGATCAGGTCAGCATTTATGATAAGAATTCTTCCTCTAAAAATAAAGAGATTTATGACCGTATTTTATCCTATCAGACCGGGTCCGTTACCATGAAGCTGCACGGTGTCAGCCATTATGTCGGCTACACACCGATTCCGGGAACGAACTGGGTTCTCTTAGTGGATGCACCAAAACGCGAATTTATGAATTCCGTTTATCTGTCTATCGGAATTTCTATTGTTTTAGCAGCAGTCATGCTGATCATTGCCACTTCGATCATTGTACCGCTTTCTAATGGTATTTCTAATTCACTGGCTTCTGCAACCAAACGTCTGCAGGATTTAGCGGATGGAAATCTTTCCGAAGAGGTTGTACACTTAGCTACCAATGATGAAGCAGAACTGTTAACGGAAGCATTAGCAAAGACCGTAGACAGTCTGAACAGTTACATTCAGGATATCCAGACTTCCCTTGGTTCTCTTTCTTCCGGTGACTATGCAATTGCTATCCCGGACAATTTTGACGGAGACTTTATTTCGATCAGGAATTCCCTGTCGGATATTACGGATTCCCTGAATAAAACCATGCTTCGGATGAACGATTCCTCCTCTGCCGTAAATCAGAATTCCACCGAGATTTCTAACTACGCAAGACAGCTCTTTGACGGTTCCCAGAACCAGGCTGCCCTGTTACAAACTCTTGAAAGCAGTATGCAGGATATCACTGCTACGATTGAAAAGAACAAAGAAAACGCCGTGCAGATTGAGAACTTCTCCAAAGAAGCTGCACAAAAGACTGCACAGGGTGACAGCTATATGCACAGCATGTTAGACACCATGAACCAGATTCATGCCGGCATGGAGGAGATCACTTCGATCAGCCAGCTCATTGCAAATATCTCAAAACAGACCGGACTGCTCTCTTTAAATGCTTCGATCGAAGCTGCAAGAGCCGGAGAAGCCGGCAGAGGCTTTGCTGTGGTTGCCTCCGAGATCGGAGATTTAGCACAACAGACTTCCGATGCACTCAACCAGTCCAGTGCTATCATTGAACGCTCTGCCGAGACGATCCAGCAGGGACTTGACATGGCAATGCAGACTGCACAGTCCTTTAAGGAGATTCAGGATGTTACTGACCAGTACGAAGTCATTTCCGCACAGCTTGCTGAAATTGTAAAGGCACAGACCGACGCTGTTACGGAGGTTAACGAACAGTTAGACTCCTTAAAAGATATTGCCAGCCAGAATCAGAACCTTGCCGAAGAAACGGACAAGATGGCAACCAACTTTCTTGTACAGTCTGAGGAGTTGAAGGATTTCGTTTCACAGGTAAAACTAAGAGATCATGGCAATGCATAGCAGAAGGAGGTTCAACTTATGAAGAAAGCAATATGTGTTTCTCTCATTCTCATCGCTGCACTTTTAAGCGGATGCAGTTCAAAAAATGAAATGAAAGATGGTTTTTATACGGCAGAAATGTCCGACTATTCCTTTGGCTGGAAAGAATATCTTTGTATCATGGTAAAGGACGATAAGGTTGTCTATGCGGAATTTAATGCAAAGAATCCAAGCGGTTATATCAAAGCCTGGGACAATGCCTATATGAAAAATATGAAGCCTGTTTCGGGTACTTATCCAAATGAGTACACCCGTACTTATGTGTCAGAATTGATCGAGACACAGGACCCGGAAAAATGTGAGACCTTAACCGGCGCAACCTCTTCCGGCACGAACTTCTCCAAACTGTCCGCTGCCGTAGTAGAGCAGGCAAAAAAAGGAGATTCCAAGATTAAGATCGTAAAATCTGAAACAGCCGAAGAATAAACCGATGTCAGGACTCAACAGGAAATAATGCACTCATAAAATAGTGCTACTATAAAATATCGCAACGATATGTCAAAAGAGGAGTATCACATCAACTTATCCCTGCAAAGGGTGTTGTTGACAGGATACTCCTCTTGTTATATTGTTTTTATTCTGTACCATGTACCGGATTCCGGCAGCCTGCTAAGAAAGACATTCCAAGAGATATGCTAACATCTGATCTGAAAAAATCTTCTTTTCTTCATTCTGTATCTTGTTCTCTGTCTTCTCTTTGAAATTTCCCGTCTGTGGCAGCTCGTACTGCTCTAACAATTCCTTTGGTGCCATTCCGATATCTGCCGCCTGTATCATTGGAACATCAAATGCACTGTCGCCTGCTGCATAGACGGTTTCGGCTGCTACTCTTTTCCGGAAACGTCTTACGGCACTTCCCTTATTCAGCTTTTTCGGTAATACATAGACTTTGATCCCATTACAGAATACCTCTACCAAAGACAGGTTCAGATGTGCTTTTAACATAGCCACCGATTTTTCCGGCTCATTGCTTTTGGTAAAGAGAAATAAAGAGCGGATATTTCGTACCTCAAAGCATCGGTTTACATCCTCTGTCATCCACTGTTCTGCTCTTTGTAATTCGCTCTGCGCATCTGCGATCAATGCTAAGGATTCCTGATACCAGACCGGATCTTCCTTGCCCTGATGCAGCAGTACACCGCCGTTGCAGACCAATGCATACTCCGGCACTCCGATGCCAAGATCGATCCTCTGATACTGCTCTAAGGTTCTCGTCGTCGTTGGGACAACCAGAACTCCCGGCTTAGAACAGAGCTGCCCCAACAGCCTGTGGGAAGTCTCTGTCATGAAAGAGATTTCTCTTCCCTGATAGATTTCCACACAAGTTTTGGGGCCTCCAATCTCATGTTTATAAGAATAGATCAACGTATTATCTAAATCTGTATGAACAATCTGCATAAGTTAATTTTTCTTTCCTACAAAACATTTACGGATCAGGTCTACCGGGATCATGGTGACTGCCAATAAGATGACTGCGATCCAGCCTTTGATCCCAAACGGTACGCAGCTGAACATATTTCCGATCCAGGTAAATACCTGAAGTGGAACAAGCGGTGCGTTAACGATCAATGCCTGTACGAAAATAATTGCAAAGAATACTTTTAAGAATCCGGTATTCTCATTCAAACCTTTAAAGATTCCAAATCCATCATCGCGGACATTGAATCCATTGAACAATGCACTGACAATAAAGAGGACGAAATATCCGGTCAGGTGCTGTTCTTCATTTTCAAACAGTCCTGCAAAAAATGGATGTTTTAAATAGACAAAGCTAATAACCGTCAACCATGCTCCCATGGTCAAAATCTGTGCCATCATGGCTTTGCTGATGATGCTCTCATCTCTTCTTCTTGGTTTTTCTTTCATATATTTTTCTAACGCAGGCTCATTACCAAGCATAATTGCACCAAGCCCGTCCATAACTAAGTTTACGAATAACAGATGCGTAACCTTCAATGGTTCTTCCACTCCAAAGAATGGAGCGATCGCACTGACAATTACTGCCGTTACATTGATGACAAGCTGGAATTTACAGAATTTCAAAATATTGTGGTAAATCGTTCTTCCATACCAGATCGCATCCTTGATCGATTTAAAGTTGTCATCTAAGATAACAATTTTTCCGGCTTCTTTGGCTGCTTCGGTACCACTTCCCATTGCAAAACCGACATCGGCTCTCTTTAATGCCGGAGAGTCGTTAACACCGTCACCGGTCATTCCGACTACTAAATTCATTTCCTGACAGAGTCTTACCATACGGGATTTATCTGTCGGAAGTGCTCTTGCGATCACACGGATATGTGGAATGATCGCTTTTACTTCTTCGTCAGACATCTCGTTTAACTGCGCAGAAGAAAGTGCCTTATCTGACTCATCCTTTAACAATCCTGCATCTTTTGCGATCGCAACGGCTGTCTCTAAACGGTCACCGGTGATCATAACTACCTGGATTCCCGCATTCTGAACTTCTTCGATTGCCTCTTTTGCCTCCGGACGGACATCGTCACGGATTCCGACTAAACCGATGATAACAACATCATCATTGATCGTATTTTCTACCAGTTCTTTTTCGGAGTATCCAAAGGCAAGAACACGCATTGCCTTGGTTGCTAACCCGTCAATTTTCTGATTTAAAACATCCAGATTTAACTCTTTTACATTGCCCTCTGCATCCAGATAATGCTTTGCAACTGCAAGCAGACGCTCCGGTGCTCCTTTGTAAAAAGTCTTACCGAGACTGTCGATCCTTGCCTGACTGAATTTATTCGTAGAGTTAAATCCCTGTGAACAGGAAACGACACAATCCTTGTCTGCATCAAGCACACGGAAAGTCTCTTCTCCGATAAACTTCATCAATGCCTGATCGGTTGCATTTCCACCGATCACCCTGTGGGTTGCATCGAACATAGACTGTGTATTTTTTCCAATTGCCAGATCTACCAGTCCGTTTACGGCACTGTGATGCTCAAGCTGTGACAGCTCGATCGACTGTCCGTCTGCCGTAAAGAAATCTACCACTTCCAGACTTCCCTTCGTGATCGTACCTGTTTTATCACTAAATAAAATATTTAAGGAACCCGCGGTTTCAATACCCTCTGCCTTACGCACCAACACGTTGTGGTCTAACATCTTGCTGGTGTTCTGCATCAGAACCAGGGAGATCATCAGAGGAAGTCCCTCCGGCACTGCACAGACGATGATAACGACTGCTAAGGATACGGCTTCTACAACATCTTTGATGATCTGCTCTGCACCCGCCGCAAAGTATACCGACGGGCCGCCTGCGGATACGATAAAATATGCAAAATAGAGCACTGCAATGACAATGGCTCCGATGTATCCGAAAGTGGAAATCTGTTTTGCTAATTTTGCTAATTTGACCTTTAACGGAGAATCAGGTTCTTCTTCCTGCATCTCCTCTGCCATCTTACCCATCATGGTCTGTAAGCCGACTTTTCTGACATCTAAGATACCTTCACCGTCAAAGACCACTGCTCCACGGAACAGAGAATGCTGATCTACGAAAGTTTCTCCGGTAATATCATCTGCTAACTGAAAATCTTGTGGTGCTTCTGTCTTTTTACACTCTTCTGCTTCTCCGTTTAACGCAGAGTTGTCCACATGCAGATTCCCGGAGATCAAAATACCGTCTGCCGGAATCTTATCTCCTGCCTGCAAGAGTACCTTATCTCCTACAACCACATCGTCTACATCAATGACTACAACGACACCATTGCGGTGCACCTTACACTGGTCTTTTTTTGTACTGTCCTTTAATTCACGATATTTCGTATCACTTGCCACACCGGTCTTTGCAGACACGAATGCTACGATCAATACTGCAACTATCGTTCCTAATGGCTCATAGATTTCTGCATAGCCAAAGAAAAACATAACGATCATCAAAGCTGCGATCGCTAACAGGATCTTGATCATCGGATCCCCGAAAGTCTCCTTAAATTCCTGCCAGAAAGTGGTTGGCTCTGAATCAGGGATTGCATTTGACCCATGCTTTTCTCGGGATTCTTCTACTTCCCGGTCTGTGAGTCCGTTAAACTTCATTTCTTATACTCCTCCTTCAGTATGATTTTGTTAACTATATCATAGAAAAGAAGAAGAAACCAGTTATTTTTAGTCTCTCCTTCTTTCTTAGCAAAACTTTTATTTATATCTTGTTGCTAATTCTGCGATTCCGGGATCTTTGGTACCCTGACCGATGGCATTGAATTTCCACTCGCCATCATGACGGTAAACCTCTCCGAAGATCATCGCTGTCATATCGCTGTAATCTTCCGACAGATCATATTTACACATCTCACGGTTATTCTTTCCATCTACTAAACGGATAAACGCATTCTCGATCATACCAAAATGCTGCTTTCTCTGTACGGCATGATAGATATTTACCACAATGACGATCCGGTCATATTCGGCAGGGATCTTTGATAAATCTACCACGATCTGCTCATCATCTCCGTCACCCTCTCCGGTTAAGTTGTCACCTAAATGCTGTACGGTGCCGGATTTGTGATGTAAGTTTCCAAAATATACGATATCTGTCTTATCTGCTAATTTTCCATTTTTTAGAAGAAAGGCAGAAGCATCACAATCGATTGGCTTTGGCTTCAGTCCGAAGAGTCCGCCTCTTCTTTTTGCCTCATCCCAGCCAAGTCCGATCAATACGGTGGAAAGTCCTGCACTTTCTTTGGACAGGCTTACCTTCTGTCCTTTTTGTAAACTGATTGACATATTTTTCCTCCTATGCTACATCAATTCCATAGTGACCGCAGAGTGCTGCAAGACCACCCTGGAAGCCGCTTCCGATTGCGTTAAATTTCCACTCGCCGTCATGACGGTATAACTCGCCTACGACAACGGCTGTCTCGATTGAGAAGTCCTCACCTAGGTCATAACGGATCAGTTCCTGATTGGTTGTCTCATCGACAATACGGATAAATGCATTCGATACCTGTCCGAAGTTCTGTCTTCTTGTCTCTGCATCATAAATCGTTACCGTAAATGCCACTTTTGAGATATTTGCAGGGATCTTGCTCAGGTCGATCTGAATCTGCTCATCATCTCCGTCACCTTCTCCGGTCAGGTTGTCTCCCATATGTTTTACGGACTCACTTGGATGTACCAAGTTTCCATAAAATACGAACTCTTTTTCTGTCGGGCATTTTCCATTCTCCCCTACCAAAAATGCTGCTGCATCTAAGTCGAAATCGGCTCCTGAATCAAATGCATTGACATCCCAGCCTAAGCCGACCATGATATTTTTTAATCCCGGATTTCCCTTTGTTAAATCTACTTTCTGTCCTTTTGATAAATTAATTGGCATATCTTGTTTCCTCCTTGTGCAATCTTATTTGCCTTGATTCGGCATATGATACATCCTGTTGAACTCTGCTTTGATATTTTCAAGTCTTGCCTGATCCTCGATACGCTGTTTTCTCGCATTTTCCTGAATCTGCTTTGTCTCGTCAATACCATTGACAATGGTTCTCCAGGTTGTTTCTAAAGTCTCTATTTTTATGGAGCTGCCGGAAGCTAACTGTGCAGTCATCTTTGACTGCTCTACGGTATTGCGGGCATTTTTGATCAGCATCTCATTGGTCTTTTGATCCAGTGCTGACATTGCCTCTGCCTGGATTTTCTGGCGTTTTAACATAATTGCCTGTGCCAGTGCCTGCTTAAATACCGGAAGTGTTACGATAAATGCGGAATTGATCTTACGCACTAAATTCATATTGCTGAATTCCATGGTCTTTATCATAGGAACAGACTGCATCGCTACATTTTCCGCAGTTCTTAAATCCTGTGTTCTCTGCTCTAACATCATCAAAGACTGCTGCAGACTCTGGATCTCAAACTGAATGGAATTATCTCCGGTTGCTTCCATGTCTGCCTGGCGCTGTGCGATATATGCTTCTAATTCCCGACAGCCCTGCTCTCCGGCTAAAATATATTTTACCAGTTCGTGATAATAACCGACATTGGCTTCAAACATCTGGTTCAATTTGCGGTTCGACTGTTTGATCTCTGATTCATACTGCTTTAACTGCACATAAATCTTATCAACTTCGTCTCCCATGGTATGATACTTATCGAGGATCTTATCTAACTGTTTTCTCATATTTCCAAACAGTTTTCCGAAAAGTCCCGGATTGTCTTTTATCTCTTCAATATCAAACTTCGACATAATCTTTGCAAGTGTATTCAACATCTCACTTGAATCATCCAACTGAGACATATTCATACTGTTTAAGACGATATCCGACGCTTTCGAAATCTCTTCTGCCGCCTCTGCACCAAACGATACGATCGTCTCAAGATTATGTACCTCAATCGTACTTACTAAGTCATCCACCTCTTTTGAGTTTACCAAATCTGCATTCATCTGCTGTCTGTCAGCTACAATGTCATACTCTTTGACTACCTCAATCTCGTTTTTTTCCTCCGGCACGGCTGTCGTTATCTGCTGTGCGGTTTTTCCAAAATCAAGACCCATTGTCAACCTCCTCGTTTAAATAGTCTGTCACGCCATGACTGACGCGTTCCTGATGGGATCAGTTCAAAATTCGGAACCTGCAGATCATACAGGTATTCCCCGATCTGATGCTCCTCCATCACTTTTGTGTTAAAATACTTTTCCACGCTCTGATACCCGGTCGGCACAAAGAATACCACATCAAAACCGAGCAGGCTCAGAAACGCCGTCAAAATACTGTCCTCGAGAGATATTACTGTCTCTGTCGTATTGATATAGATAAGTTTCGGATTCTTCTTCGTAAAATCAAACTTCTGAATCATCCTTATTATATCCTTATTCATGTTCAGAACCGTAGAAATGATCGTATATTCCGTACCGTTCTCACCTGTTCCCCTGATCGTCTTCTGTGCGATCAGAAGTCCTAATTTATCTAAAATATAATCCTGCATCTCTTCGCGTAAGACTCCATAGCGGTATACAGGATGCGATTTGATCTTTTCCCTTTGCAGTCTGTTGTTTTTATAAAATTCCGTCGCATGTGCCTTGATCGGATTGGCATCCGTTGACTCAATAAACGGTGCTTTGGAAATGACATATGTTTCTTCCGTCATCAGGCTTTTGATCCCTGACCAGTACGGTGCTAACTGTCCGTCTTTGACTCCCGACACTTTTGCAAAAATCACCGGGATATTGACTACCGAATCCGTAACACTGAAATTCGGACGGTACTTCACTTCCTGATCCCACAGAATCGGGATTTCTTCATACATCGTCCTTAACATGACTGCATTTGCTTTTCCATACTGCTGGTTGCGATAGATCCCGGAGTCCTGATACATGATGGTATCTAATTCCCGCTCCGCATGATAAGCGGCAGTGCCCATCTGCACTTCCCTGCCTTCATTTGGAAAATGCTCCACTGCTAAGGATTCCGTATAATGAATCTCATACAACAGCTTATCACTTAAACAGCAGGCGGTATCCTGATTCGGATTTAAGATCAGCACATCCACCGGCAGCCTTGCTAACATCCTTACAAACAGTGCTTCATTCTCATTCCTGCATCCACCCAGATAGATAAAACAGCCGATCTTGGGCATTTCCCAGCCTTCAAACAGCTCCTTTTGATATCTTTTTAACCAACAGAGCAGATAGACTGCTTTATTTGTCAGCCGGTTTACATTCATTCCTGAAATTTCCAACTCTTCTAACATTATATCAATGAAAGCCTGATTCATCAATCGCTGCAGCTCTATATTTTGTGAATATTTAATGTTTACAGACAGATCGAACAACATCTGCTCCACATTATTATAGGTATTTCTTCGGATCGCACTGATCTCTTCCATGGTCGGAACCGGAATTTCCCGCTCTAAGATCAGCATATTTCTGCCACTGTTTTTTAACTCTAAGCGGAACTGATACAGTTCATTCAGATAGGTCAGTTTATCCTCTACGCCTGTCATCCTGCAAAAACAGTTGTAAAAAAATCCGGTATCTTCGCCACGCAGACGTGCCGCCATTTTAAAATCCTCTAAGCCCTCTCCGTGAATCCATGCATTCGTACATGCATGTACGGTCGGTAAAGTTCCATACAACCGTTCTTTGTCTTTTTCTTTTTCCATATCTTCCCGAAGATTTTTCAGGCTGAATCCCTCCGGAAACGGCTGCATATTTTCAAGCACCAGTTCCTTTGAAATCTTTGAGCCTGCATCTAGCTTCTGATACGGTGCATCTCCCTGATACTGCAACAGCAGAATATCACAGCCGGCACCCGCTAAAATATCCAATATCTTTAATTCATAATTACTGATCGTTCCTTCGTATAAAATCTTTGGCACATTGTTTTCACCCAGATTATTGACCATACACTCAAACTTATAATAAAACCAGCACATAAACTTGATATAGGCATTTTTCAGCATATTCTCGTTTTTGCCCTCTTTTCGCATTGCATCCAACGTATCGTAAAATGCTGCTGCCACATTTTCTCTCTGATAATCGTTCATGCGGGGAAGCCATTTTTTCAGACTTGTCAGTAAAAATCCCATGCTCATCTGAAAATCCATCCCCATGATTTCTTCATAATAGGAGAGATTCTGTTCAGTCGGATTTGCAATCTTTCCTTCAATGACAACACCGGATTTTCTCGCTTCTTTCGCATATTCTCCGATAAACTGTCTGCACTTGTCATTATATCCATTCATCCGGTAAAAATAAATGCACTTGTCCGGACGCTGATTTAATTCTTTAAAATAGTCCTCTGTATTTTGAATGATTCCGCGTGTAAACATACGGTTATCCCTTCCTTGTGTTATGCTTTACCTGCACTTATTCTAGCACACTAAATCTAAAAATAACACTGTTAATTTATTTCCGGGAATGGTACAATAAAAGTGATTATGTGACAAGGAGTTACTTACATGAAAGATTCTATTCTGTATTACAGCGTGGGGCCTCTGCTTTACTGTCCGGCCAACCACAAGTCACTGGCAAATTCACTGATCCACGAACGGTTTGGCAGGCATTTTTCTCTTGCGGTCTGTTTAGAAGATACGATCCGGGATGACCGCATTGCGGAGGCAGAGCATGAGCTGGTACAAACGATTCATACACTTTTTAATGAAAAAAAGAAACATCTTTTTTTTCTCCCAAAAATTTTCATAAGAGTACGCTCTCCACAACAGATTCCTGATCTGATGGAACGTTTTGGGGATGCCGGTATTCTGATCACAGGATTTATTATTCCAAAGTTTTCTTTGGAAAATGCAGATTCCTATATTTCTGAGATTCTTTCTGTAAATGAACGTTACAACCGTGCGATTTATATGATGCCGATTTTTGAAAGTCCTTCTATGATCCACTTACAACATCGTCATCAGATCTTATATACTTTAAAAGAAAAATTAGACGCTATCGAACCACTCGTTTTAAACATCCGTGTCGGCGGCAACGACTTATGCCATGTTTTTGGCTTTCGCCGCCACGTTACCCAGTCGATCCACGATATCCGTCCGATCTCGGATATTTTTTCGGATATCATTACCGTGTTTGGCATGGACTATGTGATTTCCGGTCCGGTCTGGGAATATTACAACGGCTCCGGCTGGGACCGTGGTTTAAAAGCGGAACTGGCACAGGACAGGCTTTGTGGATTTACCGGAAAAACCGTGATTCATCCAAACCAGATTCCTCTGGTCAACGATGCCTACCGCGTATCTAAGGAAGATTATGAGGATGCCAAAGCCATTTTACACTGGGAGGAAACTGCTCCTTCTCTGGTCCATGGCAACGTTAAAAAAGCCCGCATGAACGAATGTAAGACACATTCTAACTGGGCAATGCAGATATTGATGCTGGCAGAGGCTTTCGGAGTTGTCGACAGCGAATCTTCTGCACTCTGATGTCGTACCCAAAAACACCTATACTAGGAGGTTATTTACATATGAAAACAGCAACAGGAACAAGAGAAAACGTCAAAGTAATTGAAGAATTTACAAGTGGAGGATTAAAAGTTGAAGTCTTAGAATATGAAAAACTTCTCGGACTCTCAAATGCTTCCATGGCACAGCAGATTTACTTCATGGAACAGCAACACATCCATGTACGTCAGATCGCACTGTATCTGAACAACGAAAAAGTAACGATCGAGCGCGGTGCAATGAGCTATTTCCAGGGAAATATTGAAATGGTCAGTGGTGTCACTCTCGGAAATGCCCTTGGAAAATTAGTCCGTGGTGCCGTTACCGGAGAACAGATGGCACAGCCGGAATACTCGGGAACCGGACTTTTAGTATTAGAGCCTTCTTTTAAGCATTTCTTGGTGTTAGAGCTTGCAGCAAATGAATCCATTATCGTGGATGACGGCATGTTCTATTGTGCACAGGGCAGTGTTTCCGTAAAAGTGATCTCACAAAGAAACCTCTCCTCTGCTGTCGCAGGCGGTGAAAGTTTCTTCCAGCAGCAGCTTACCGGTCCTGGTATCGTCATCTTAGAATCTACGGTACCAATGTCCGAAGTGGATATCATTGATTTAGAAAACGACACCTTAAAAGTCGATGGCAATTTTGCTGTTTTACGTTCTTCTACGTTAGATTTTACCGTAGAACGCAGTGCCAAGACTCTGATGGGTTCCGCTGTCAGCGGCGAAGGTCTCGTCAATGTATATCGTGGTACCGGTCAGGTCTGGTTAGCACCGACGATCAAGGTTTACGATACACTCGATCTGGCACAGATGCTTGGTCTTTCCAGTACGAAGAGCATGAATATGAATACCAGTCATTCTAAAGTAAAATAAAGATTGCTGTTTATATCTTCGATATTTGATGCAGCAATGTAGTAAGCCGCTGCCATAAGAATCCTCTGTAATGGGATCTTACCGGCAGCGGCTTTGTTTTGCCTGCAGCTTTTATTTCTTATAAAACTCTACCCTTTTTCTTTTTTTCATATACAGTAACACCAACTGCTGTACCACTGCTGATGAGCAGCAGGGCTAACCATAGTGGATACCGCAAATGGCACAGACTGCCTTCTCTTTGCAGGTCGCTACTACAATATATTGATGGTTAATATCCCTTACAGCTAGTAAGGAATTATCCATTGCAATAATCTTATCGGCATCCTTGATCAGACCTATCCTGGTGTGAATACTTACTTTGACAGTCCTGCACGCAGTGACGGCAGCCAGAAATGGGTTGATTTTGCATCTACATACTGGCATGTGGACTGTGTCCGTAAAATGTCTCTGAATGCCTTTATCGACCATTATCAAAACTGGTGCAAACGTAAGAAGTACAACTTCAGCCAATCCAAAGCTGAGGAAATCTATGGAAAAGCAAAGGAACTTGTTCCTGTACTTCCTAAGGATGACATTACAAAGCTTATTATCAAGCAGGCTGTAAACCAGCTTAACAGTACCTCTACAACAGTTGAATCACTACGCACACTTATGAATGAAACTAGATCCTGCCATAATAATTGGAATTTATTGAAAAAAACAAACGGTTTTTGGCGTCTTTTTTATGCATCTGCCACTTTCTTTATCAGTCCACAGGCTTTGTAGTTCTCCAGTGGATACCACTCCACCGGCACTTCTTTTTCTTCTGCTAACCGCAAAATATGTTCTAGGGATGCATCTTCTTTATATTTTTCATTGACTAAGACTTTCCACGGTACTCTGCGAAGCAGGACTCTGGTCGTTTCGCCGATCCCCGGTTTGACCAGATTGATATTGTCTATCCCATACTCTCCTGCAATTTTTCTTACCTCGTCAATTCCATGTCCTTGTGGCTGCCAGTCATCTTTTGGCACTTCTAAGACAAATTCTTTTTCAATCGCTTTTAAAAATTCATGTGACAGATCGGCTTTTTCTAATTCCCCATAATAGACAGCCCCGTGAAAATCCTCTTTTCCTATGATATCGTCCCGCAAAAAGGTTCTGCTGATGAGTCCCGATACCGTACAGTTCAGACAGGAACTTGGGATCAGCAGATCGTGGTGGGTGCCACATAATTCTGTGATATTTGCCGGATCTGCAACTACTGCAAGCTCCGATGATACGCCGGAATAAGGTGCCACATCTTTTTGTAATTCCCCTAAGATCGCACCCTTTCCGATCCAGCCGTCCACAAATAATATCTGCTCTGCCAGATGATGAGACAGCAGATATTTCATCGCATTTTCATCAATCCCACGTCCTCTGATGATGGAAATGGAATAATGGGGAACGTCATATCCGTATTTCTTTTTGATATAATGTCTGACTAAAATGCCAATCGGTATCCCGGCTCTTGCAAGGGATACTAACACCACTTCCCTGCCGCGTTTTTTTATGATCTTATCTGCAAGCCTGCCTACCGCTTCTGCGGTCGGCTTCGCATAATCCTTTAATGCCATCCGATAGGCTTCCATATATTTTTCACTTGGGACATATTCGATCGGGAGCATTTCGCAATAGTGACGGCCTGCCTGTATCAGCCGTTCCCGCTCTTCGGTTGGCTGCGGCTGTACCAGTCCGGTAATATCCTTTAACAGTAAGATCACATCTTCGTTCGAATAAGAACTTCTCATTTTAACACCACCTTATTCCTCTGATCTGACGGTTCTGGTTCAGGGCCAATGCTCTTTGCAAAGACTCCCAGCCTTCGGTTTCTTGATTTTGTGCATCCGTCAGCACCAGTACTTCTTCATACTCTGTCAGATCATAGACAAAAGTTATCCTGTTTTTGTCATAGAGACTTGCTAATTCATAACGCGTATGAAGCGGATATTTTTCTTCTTTACTGACTGCGATCGGACTTCTGGTTGTGGCATGCATCCGCACTGTATAGCCTGCCTCTTCTAATTTTGCCCCGACATATAATGCCGGATACATGAATTCTTCCGTGCCAAGAACCAGTATCCGTCTGCCTGTTTCTGTCTCTTTTATGTAATGATATTTTTGCTGTATTTCCTTCCAGAGCTGCTCACACGCCTGCTGATAAGTGTCTGCCGCATGGAGTCTTCTTGTATTTATCCAGCCCGAAATCTCCTGCATTTCTATTTGCTGCGTTGCTTTCTTCTGCTGCCGCATTTCCTTCTGCCGTTGTATTTCCTCTTCCTGCGGTTTCGTACAAATATGACAGATGCCGTCTGCCTGATACTGCTCTGCAATCTCCGTATAGGTATCATGTGTTGTTTTTACCAGATAATGTACCGGGATTTTTAGGTTTTTATAATTCTCTAATGCTTCTTCATTCATTCCATTTAAAATGGATGCCACCGCAAACGAAACCGGCTTTGCGTAAGTCTTTTGGATCAGACGAACGATATTTAAGATCGTATTTCCGGTTGTTACCTCATCCTCTATAAAAATGATCCGGTCTGTCTTACCTATGATCTTATCTAAATCCGTCTTTACTAACTTCTGCTCAGTGGCATGGCTGTGGGATTCCGAAAAATAGAGATAGTCCACGCCATCTATGACTTCCCGCGTAGTCTGCATATAAGCTGCCTGACACTCGATCGCCACTGCTGCTCCGATCGCTGTTGCGGTTTCTGCAAATCCGACCATTAGAAGCCTCTCTGATGAATATTTCTCTTTTATAAGTTCCGCTAATGAGCGAAACATCTGTAATGCCTCTTTGGGACTGACCGGTATATGCTTTCCCTGCAACCGGTTCACCACTAAATATTTTCGTCTGGTATTATTTTCTCTCTTTGCGATCCTGACCAGTTCTGCTTCTGTATACATGCTTTCTCTCCTCGTTATGATCTCTGCCATCTATTATAAAATAATTCTTATAAAAAACAAAGCATTGCTTTATAACTTAGTAGCTGGCAACTTGCACAAAGCCGGAGCTGCTTTTGTGACTTTGAAAGAAAATTAGTAAATCTTAGTCTGGCTGTTCATGTCTAGTGTTTTGCTGCCATGGACGGCAGCAAAAGTCTTAGCACCCCATGGACGGGGTGTCTAAGACGTACACGTCACTCCATCATAACCAGGCTCAGCCAGACTTAGATTTTCTTATTTTCGTACAACGGAACAAAACAGACCCGGCTTTGTGCAAATTACCAATCCCAAAACTTGAAACCGTCTTTTGCTCCCCAATCCTATAGAGCAAAAAGATACCGATGCAAAGCAACCCCTTACTTTACATCGGCATCCATAGTTTCCAGATTACAAGGTGTCTGTACAGACGTTTTTTACCTTCTTCTACATATATTATGAGCTATGCTTATTTTTTTAAATGCAACCAGCTGATTCCAGGTGCTTCATAATAAGCTGCTGCTCCCATATCAAAGGTCATTGTTGCGTTACCACCTTTGATACCCAGAACATCATAGCCTCCCCAAACGTCCTGGCGCAGATAACTTTCGTTGTGTGCTGCAAGCCATTTGCTGTTATATCCACCATCCTCTGAGAAACGTTCGCTTCCCCAATACTGAATTACTGCAAGAGGTGTCAGTGAATATACGCTTAATACAGGAACAATATCAGATGTATCGCACATTCTTCTTACTAAGCCTTCACGTCTGCTTAACAGTTTGATCAACGGAGAACCGAATGTAACTGTATTTGTTACATTGTACATTCTCTTGATCGTCTTGTCCGCTGCTGCTTCCTGTGCGATCATTCCTCCAAGACTGTGTCCGTAGAACACTACATCAGAACCTGCCGGAATATTCTGTTTCATTGCTTTTACAACAGCTTTAATATATGGGTTATCTAAATTAAATCCACATAATAAATCTGTTACTGCACCGGTTGACTGCAATCCGGTGTAATCACTCCAGATTAATTCCGTTCCGGATAATGCCACGATATAGACATTTTTCTCTTTTCCATTCTGGTTTAAAACAGCCTTTACGATTCCGATTGGTCCGTTGTACTCGTCTCCCATAACGAAAGTCTTAAGAGTGTACTCTAAAAGTCCGAGTGTTGTGGTTGGAGTTGGCAGTGTTCCATTATTATATCCTTTAAATGTAAACTTTGCCATCTCTGATACGTTTGTATAGGTTTCTGTGCCATCTGCCGGTGTCTGCTCACTGGCAAATGCAGTCAGGGATGTTCCCAATACCATTGTTCCTGCTAATAAGATACAGATTGTTTTTTTGATTTTTCCAAATTTCACTTTGATTCCTCCATCATTGACAATCTGTACAAATCACCCTTCGTAACTGTAACCCTAGGACTATTTTACGCCTCTTTTAACAGATATATCAATACCCTTTTTCTTTTTCGTCAATACTGCTATCATTTTGTACACTTGCCTTGTTGTGTCCTGATGTTTTTTGTGCAGTTTTGCTAATATATTTTTGCATTCGACATTAAAATTCTTTTTTTTCGAAAATTTTCTGACTGATTAAAACGGAAATAATGAGTAGTGCAATAAATACCGGTGGAATACCCCATTGAAAAACTACCGCTATCTCGTCTGTGGAAATAGCACCAGTCTTTTCCGCTAAATACACCAATGCAACAATCAGGATTATCGGAATAAACACTGCTCCTAACAAAATGATCCTTGCCTTTTCTGAACCATATTTCAACAATAATGGAAGCAACAGGCAACCCACTGCCATGGAAATGCCGAATCCGAGCAGCCCTACCTGCCATAACGGACCTTTAAATCTCATTCCCTGGAACCAGTTCGCCACTACTGTAACTGTTGTACCGGCCGCTACTCCCAACAGAGAGAAAATCATATGCAAAACATATTTTTCTAACACATACGCTTTTTTTGAAATTGGCAGGATCATCGCATATTTTTCCCAGTGGCATTTATCATCAAAGGTAAAAGTCGTCGCCGTCATCATACCACATAAAGAAGCACACATAATAATGTAAGTGCTTCCATCGCGTCCCGGCAAAAAACAGACTGCCCAGATCAGCAATATCAACATCATCTGTTTTGCATTATGTCCAATGGTATAGAAATCTTTTAATAATAATCCGCTCATTTTCGTTCCCCCTTTATATATAGAAGCATAATCTCATCTAACGTTGCATGATCTACGACCATGTCCGGGTATTTTCTTTTGATCTGTTCTTTGTGATCTACTAATACTTCATACTGGTATTCCTGTTTGCGATATGTAAGTATTTCACTCTGATCCATCTGCAAGAACTGGCTTTCTTTGCACCGCGCAATGCCATATTCATAGATCAGTTCATCCTTAGGTTTGCTCATAAGTACCCTGCCGTTGTCAATAAACGTAATGTAATCTGCGATTTTTTCTAAATCACTGGTGATATGTGAGGATACCAGAATAGAATGTTCTTCGTCCTGTACAAAGTCTAAAAAAATGTCCAGTATCTCATCTCTCATCACCGGGTCTAAACCGCTGGTCGCTTCATCTAAGATCAACAGTTTTGCATGGTGTGACAATGCGACTGCCAAGGACAGCTTGACCTGCATGCCTTTTGAAAAAGTCTTAATCTCTTTTTTCTCCGGGAGCCGGAATTTTTTTAAATATTCCTGATACTGCTTCCTATCCCAGTTTTTATATATTTTGTTAAAAATCTTTCCCGTCTCTTCCGGGGTCAGTGTTTCGTAAAAGTTCATCTCATCAAAAACAACACCGATCTCTTCTTTCTTTGCAAGTGTCTCTTTTCCTGAAACACTTCCTAAGATTTCGATCTCCCCTTCACTGGAGACCAGTCCTAAAATGGACTTCAGTGTTGTGGTCTTTCCGGCTCCGTTCTGCCCTATCAGACCCATCACGCTGCCTTTTGGCAGTTCAAAGGATATATCCTTTAAAGAAAATCCCGGATAATCTTTACTGACATGCGAAACCCTTAATGCGTTTTCCATTATGTATCCTCCTCATAAAATATGTTCAGAAGTTCTATCAGCTTTTCTAATGAGATCCCACATCTGCGTGCCTTCTGCACCGCTTCTTCTAAATGATGTTCAATATCTTTTTGCTGTTCCTCCTGATAAAATTCTTTGCTGTTTGCCGATATGAAACTTCCTCTGCCGACCGTTGTCTCTATAAAACCGTCTCTTTGCAGATCTTCATATGCCCTTTGCACGGTGATCACACTGACATGCAGGGATTTTGCCAATGCCCGCATGGATGGGATCGGGTCTCCGTTTTTTAATTCTCCACACATGACCATTGCTTTTATCTGCTCGGTGATCTGTTCATAAATCGGTTTATTTGTGTTAGAACTGATAATGATTTCCACTGTTTCACCTCCGGAATGTAATATAGTGTACTTATCATCTAAGTACACTATATTACAATTATCGCTGACTGTCAACACCTGTTCTTTTATTTTTTATCCTTCTAATTTTCCAAGGTCTTCCACCAGACTCCGCATCCCACTCTTGGTCTGTACGCTTCTTGCTGCTTCCATGACCTGCTTTTTCTCCTCTTCGGTCATTTTTGCAAAACTTGACATTGCTTTTTCATTTTCCGCTAACGCAAATCCGAATCCGATCGGCATTTCTTCTCTCATCTTTTACCCTCCTATGATCTGTTCTTTCTATTTCTCCTTCACAAACACTTTTTAGTATGGGTCGTATGCCTTTCCTTTATTCGCCATTTGCCGATTTCACATCTTTTCTACTCCGGCATATTTATAATAAGAATCTTATTTTTTATTGGAGAACACATTATGGATCGTGATCCCCGCGGAACCATTTCACAACAGGGAAATGTCATGCGTATTGATAACGCTTTTGTTGAGGATGTTGTCCCTGCAAACCGTTCTTCTAACGGTTATCTCTTAGTTTCTTATGCAACAGCAGGTGCCAACCGAACAACTTCGATACAGAATCTGAGATTAAATATTACAAGAAATACTGTCCTGTTAGATTCTTTAGGACGGCAGATACGGCTTTCCGATATACGAAAGGGTATGTGGGTCAACGTTGTCTTTTCTTCTGCAATGACACGCAGCATCCCGCCACAGTCGACCGCTTTTTTAATCGTTGCCAGAAGGGATTTTCAGACTTCTTCCTCTACCACTACAACCGGACGGATTGCCATGGTCGATCCGTTAAACGAGATTCTCTATACCGGCAACCCTTTTGATGTCAACAGTCAGACAAAATATCTTCTCTCAAATGCCACGATCACAGACCGCTCCGGCAGACCGATCAGCATCCGGGCACTGCAGCCGGGACAACGGGTCCGGATCACACATGCAAATTTCCAGACTTCGAGTATTCCACCGCAGACAACAGCTTTTCATGTTCAACTGCTTTGACACTTCTTCATATTTTGTGTAAAGGATGCATAAATAATATAAATAAGCCTTGCGATATTCCCTGTTTTTCGCTATCATAAATATATAAATATACAGTATTAGAGAAGGAGATTTTTATGGGTAAAAAGAATTGCATTGTTGCACAATCCGGCGGTCCTACCGTTGCGATCAATGCCAGCTTAGCAGGTGTTGTCAAAGGGGTAAAGGACTCTCAGGTTTTTGATACAATCTATGGTTCCGTCAACGGTATTTTAGGAATTTTAAATAATAATGTGATCAATCTGAGTGAGATTGTTGCCAACGAAGAGACGCTGAACAGGTTAAAACACACACCGTCTATGTATTTAGGTTCCTGCCGTTACAAACTTCCTACCGTGGAAGAATCACCTGAAACTTATGCACAGATTTTTGAAATGTTTGAAAGTTTAAATATCGGTGCTTTCTTCTATATCGGAGGAAATGACTCCATGGACACTGCGTTAAAATTATCACAATATGCAGCTTCTATCGGAAGTGATGTCAGAGTCATCGGTGTTCCTAAGACGATCGACAATGACCTCTGTCTGACAGACCATACACCTGGTTTTGGCTCCGCTGCAAAATACATTGCATCTACGATCTTAGAGATTGCACATGATACTTTCAGCTATCCGGTACCAAGTGTAACAATTGTTGAAATTATGGGACGTGATGCAGGCTGGCTGACTTCTGCTTCAGCACTTGCAAGAAATGAATACAATACGGCTCCGCATCTGATCTATCTGCCGGAAGCTCCGTTCGATACCGCTCAGTTCTTAGCAGATGTAAAGGAACTTCTGAAAAAGCAGAACACGGTTATCATTGCCGTATCCGAGGGTATCCGCGACAAAAACGGAAATTATATCAGTGCTGCCTCCCAGACCACCGATGGTTTTGGTCACAGCCACTTAAGCGGTGCCGGCAAAGCTTTAGAGAATTTTGTAACATCCAACATTGACATTAAGGTACGCTCCATTGAGATCAATGTTCTTCAGCGTTCCGGTGCACATATCTCTTCTGCAACAGATTTAACCGAGTCCTTCGAGCTTGGTCATCATGCCGTAGAATTAGCAGAGGAAGGGGTTACCGGCTGCATGGTTACCTTAAAACGTCTTTCTTCTAATCCATACAAGGTTGCTTACGGACACGAAAATGTAGCTAAGATCGCAAATGAGATCCGTTCCGTTCCTCGTGAATGGATCAATGAAGCAGGCAATGATGTTCTCCCTCCGATGTACGAATACTTACGTCCATTGATCATTGGAGAACCGGATATCCGGTATAAGAACGGTCTGCCTGACTATATGGATATCTCTCACCTGACTAAAGCATAAACGGCAAAGAATATGCCATAAACGAACATCCCCGAATTTTCCTTTGATTATAAAGAATTTTCGGGGATATTTTTTTATTCTATTCTGATCATTCTAACGTCTCTGCCAACTCTCCATGATCCAGACTATATTTTTGTACCATTCCGTCTTCGTATAACAGATAAAAACTATCTCCGATATAAGTTCCGCGAATATAGCCGACCACATTTCCCTTTTCCTTGCAGTCCATCTTCATCCGCTGTACAAACTTTCCGTTCTCATAAGAATACAGCAGATAGTCACAGCGGTATTTATCGGTTTTGTCATATCCGCTTGCTAAAAAGCCTATCAGATTTTTTTCCTGATCCGCTAAGACCTCTTTATAATCATACAGTGCTCCTGCGTAGCCATACTCTGTCAGATCTTCTTTTGCCGTTTCTTTTACATCGGAAGGATCTGAAATATCAAACATGGACAGTTTCATTCCTTCTACCGCTCCATCTTTTTCATCCGCTTCCATTCCAAGTCCTAACAGCATTCCTTCGCCGTATCCATGCAGATATTCGGAAAAACCACTAATCTTCAATTTTCCTAAAACCTTCGGTTTTTTCGGGTCAGACAAGTCTATGGAAAAAAGCGGATCTGTTTGTCGAAATGTCACCACATATCCGGTATTTCCCAAAAAACGGACTGCATAAATCTCTTCGCCTTTTGCGAGATTCTCTATTTTTCCTTTGATCTTCAGATTTTTTCCTAAAATATAAAGCTGGTTATACGTTGTGCTTTCCTGCGTATCATATCCGATGATCTCTCCATCGATATCGTCCGTCACTTTCTCGATCCCGTATGCCGTCTTTGTGGTTGCGATCCGAAGATTTCCCTGATATTCACTCATTGCCATATCATCCGTCAAAACTCCTTCAACACTTCCGGATGCCTCTAATTTCATTTTTCCATCCCGATAAGAAATCCTGCTGACCTTCGTACTGTCGCTCTGCGTTCCTGCTTCTTCCCAGTCCGGATAACTGCTGTCTGTCACATAGATATTTTTTTCACTTACATAAAATAGCTCTGCCCCGGTCACTACTGCCTTGGTATCTTGAAACTTCTCCGGCTGTTTTAGATCAATCGATGCCATGACCAGATAGGAAGTGCTTAAACAGTCCTCCGGCAGAAAAATATCTTTTTCACTCAACAATTTTCCATCTACCACCGGGATATACTCCTCATAATTCTCCTCTTTATCCGGTTTCTGCGTCATGTTCTGCGCAAAAAAGTAGAAATATCCATCGGAAATTCTGGAATCCTCATAGCTGCCTTTTACCGTAAAAGTATGGATTTTCTTTGGTTTGTTGCGATTCTTCGTATCATAGATATGAATCTTACAATAAGCAGTTCCTGTATACATCTGTTTATTTAACAAAGCAATATCTTCTGTCGTACTGGTGTCACTGTTATTTAATTCACAGGATTCTATGACGATCAGCCGGTCTTTCCATATATAAAAATCAGAAATACTTTCAAAGCCACGAATCTTGCTCTTTCGCTTCAATCCGTTTTGAGTATCTGTGATCTGAATGGCATAATTCCCCGAGGTGGCAGTCTTCGTTTCTTCTGAAATCACCTGATAGAGGTATCTTCCATCGTTTTTTATAACATCTCCTTCATCCACATTTTTTTCCTGTGTATTAGTAACTCCATGCTCTGTCTGATCACTGCTTTCTTTTTTTGTCTCACTCCGAACAGCATCTGAACTTTCTTCGTTACCCGCTGTCGTTCTTGCCATATCGGCTGTATCCAGCGTTCCGATGGCATATTCCTGTACCTCTCCCTGTACATATTCTCCCTGCCAAAGTTCGGAAAACTGCTGATATATGTTGTGATAGGTTGTATGAGCAGCCGTGTCCTTCGTCTGTGACTTCGTACCATATGTCTGCTGATCTGTTCCCGCTTTTCTTGGGATCCCACTAATTCCTGCGAGCAGGATGATACATAGACATGCTGCGGTTACAGCAGGATACCAGTGTTTGATGTCTCCAGTTATATTTTTATGTTTCTTTTGCTGCTCACCGGTCGTTTGCGTTTTTATATATTTCCGCATATTCTCTGTCTCTAACTCCGGCGGGATCTCCTCTGCCTCTGCTGACTGTTCTAAGTATTTTTTTATTTCTTCTTCATCCCATGAATGATTGCTTTTTTTATGTTCCATTCTCATCCCTCCAGCTTCTCTCTCATTTTTTTCAATGCCCTGCGGTATTTAGAACGGATGGTGCTTGGATTTTTTTCTAAAATACCAGCAATCTCTTCACCGGTATATCCACCAAAAACAGACAACGCCACGATCAGCCTTTCCTCATCTTTTAATTCCCAAAATACTTCTTTTACGGCAGCCTGCATCGCAAAATCTGTTTCTTTTGATGTTTCTTCGCTCCGATTGCTCAAAATATCTTCGATATCATCCTCTTTACGAAACCATGTCCGCATTCGCCTTTTGCAACGATTCACAAGGATTTGCATCATCCATGCCGCATACTTTTCTTTTTCCCGCAACTGCCCCCATTTTTCATAGGAGATCAGTGCCGCATCCTGTACCGCATCTTTTGCCTCTTCAGCATTTTTCAGATAATAATATGCTGTTTTATACATCCGGGGATAAATCTCTTCATAACAACGGATGAATTCTTCCATAGGTCCCTCCTCCTGTGCTCTGTGAGCATGCCTACTCACTTGCACTCATTATATCAGAGTCCCGGCATGGCGAAAATGTTGCATTTATTTTTGTGCTATTTTATTTTTTGAAATTCAGGTGGAATTGGATTTTCAGGCAGATGCCCACTCTCCCTCTTTTAGATTTTAATATTGGTGAATACTTCTGAATCTGTTTGTTGAATCAAATCATTTTTGTTTTGAATTGTTCTATTGAATTTTTTGAGAAGTCTACCACAGAGACGCACAAATGAAATATGGAAAGTTTCTTTTTGTGCAATGGAGATGAAACTCAAGAAATCGTGAAGCCCACTGGCGAACACGATTTCTGCTTTCAGAGGTTCATCGGAATGTTCTGCACAAGGAAACTTGGAATATTTCATTTGTGCCCCTATTAATTCCACCAGAAATAAATCCCAATATTTTAACCCTGATATCTAAATCACCATACTGACATTTTCCTATATTTTAAGGCAGCCGCTCAACGCTGCTGCCTCATCAGATCCTCTAACGTAATACCACGAAAATAATCTTTCGTCAGTTTATAATAATCTTCCCATACCGGCAAAGTCCTGCATGCTGCCGCCCGTTCACATACAGCCGCATTTTCCTGCAGACAGGACACCGGTGCTAAATCTCCTTCTGCAAGAATTAAAATATCCCACAAAGTCACCTCGGATGGCTCTTTTGTCAACCGATATCCACCGCCAATGCCGTGCAGGCTGTCTACCAGCCCGCCTGTTTTCAGTACCGGCATCATCCGCTCGATATATTTTAGGGATATCCCCTGACGGGCCGCCACTTCTTTCATCGGGATAAATTCACCGTTACCATGCTCGGCAAGGTCTAAAAGAATACGGATGGAATATCGTCCGCGTGTCGAAATCATTCTTTTCCCTTCCCTTTCCTATTTTTTAAACTGCTGCAAATCCTTTTTCAAGATCTGCGATAATATCGTCAATATGCTCTGTTCCAATGGAAAGGCGGATCGTAGATGGTGTGATTCCCTGATCCGCAAGCTCTTCTTCTGACAACTGGGAATGTGTGGTAGTTGCCGGATGGATCACCAATGATTTTACATCTGCTACATTTGCAAGCAGCGAGAAAATCTCAAGATTATCGATAAAGCGGTATGCCTCTTCCTGACCACCTTTGATCTCAAATGTAAAAATGCTGCCGCCACCATTTGGGAAATAACGCTCATAGAGTGCATGATCCGGATGATCCGGAAGGGATGGATGGTTTACTTTTGCAACTTTTGGATGGTTGCGAAGATATTCAATGACTTTTTTGGTATTCTCGGCATGTCTCTCTAATCGAAGAGAAAGTGTCTCTGTTCCCTGTAACAGTAAAAATGCCGCAAACGGTGAAATTGCTGCTCCCTGGTCACGAAGCAGGATGGCACGGATATATGTTACAAATGCAGCAGGACCGGCAGCATCTACAAAAGATACTCCATGATAACTTGGGTTTGGTGCTGCGATCGGTGCATATTTTCCACTTGCTTTCCAGTCAAATTTTCCGGAATCTACAATGACTCCTCCAAGAGTTGTACCGTGGCCTCCAATAAATTTTGTTGCAGAATGTACGACAATATCTGCACCATGCTCGATCGGACGGATCAGATATGGAGTACCAAAAGTATTGTCTACTACAACCGGAATGCCGTGTTTATGTGCAATCTCTGCGATCGCATCAATATCCGGAATGTCACTGTTTGGATTTCCAAGTGTCTCTAAGTAAACTGCTTTCGTATTTGGTAAAATAGCTGCTTCTAACTCTTTGAGGTCGTGGGCATTGACAAATGTTGTCTCTATTCCAAACTGTACTAATGTATGCTCTAACAGGTTAAATGTTCCGCCGTAAACTGTTTTCTGTGCAACAATGTGATCTCCTGCCTGTGCTAATGCCTCGATTGCATAGGTAATGGCTGCTGCTCCTGATGCAACTGCTAATGCTGCAACTCCACCCTCTAATGCTGCAATTCTCTGTTCAAATACATCCTGTGTGGAATTTGTCAGACGACCATAGATGTTTCCTGCATCACGCAGTCCGAAGCGGTCTGCTGCATGCTGGGAATTGTGGAATACATAAGAAGTGGTTGCATAGATCGGTACGGCTCTTGCATCTGTTACCGGATCTGCTTTTTCCTGTCCTACATGAAGCTGCAATGTTTCAAATTTATAATTACTCATCTTCTTTACCTCGTTCTTTCTTAAGATTTATTTGCTTTTTCTTTTACACACCTACCAAGTAGGTTGGTGTTATATTATAGCAAAAATTTCCACTTGTCAAGGACTTTTATTATCTTTTTTCTGACAAATTTATAGGAGGCACTTCTCTTCTGCTTGGGAAGAGAAGTGCCTCCTGTTTATAATATTCTAAAGTTTGATTCTATTATGAGTATCGCTCACTCATAATTCCGTTGCTCGCTGATCCATGGATCATGCTTTCACTTTTGCAGTCAATGCTCCATTTTCCACATCGATCAGGATGGTGTCTCCTGCACGGACACGGTCCGCTAAGATCAGTTTTGCTGCCTCGGTTTCAACTGTTTTTTGCAGATAACGTTTCATCGGTCTTGCACCATAAACCGGATCAAATCCGTGGTCTACCACATACGCTTCTGCTTCTTTTGATAACTCGACACGAACTTCTTTGTCTACCAGACGTCTGTTCAGATCCTCCATTAACAGGTGGATGATTTCTCCAATGTTGCTCTTTGTCAATGGCTTAAACAGAATGATCTCATCCAGACGGTTCAAAAATTCCGGTCGGAATCCGGCGCGAAGTTCATTCATAACGGCTTCTTCGGCATCCTTACTGATGTTGCCGTTTTCATCAATTCCATCTAACAGATGTGCAGAGCCAATGTTAGAAGTCATGATCAGGATCGTATTTTTAAAATCTACGGTCCTGCCCTGTGAATCCGTGATTCTGCCATCATCTAACACCTGAAGTAATACGTTGAATACATCAGGATGTGCCTTTTCAATCTCATCAAAAAGCACTACGGAGTATGGTTTTCTACGGACTGCCTCGGTTAACTGTCCGCCCTCTTCATAGCCGACATATCCAGGAGGTGCTCCGATCAGACGTGATACGGAATATTTCTCCATGTATTCGCTCATGTCGATCCTTACCATGTTGTTTTCATCATCAAACAGGCTCGCTGCGAGACTCTTTGCTAACTCTGTTTTTCCAACACCGGTTGGTCCAAGGAACAGGAAGGAACCGATCGGTTTCGTCGGATCTTTGATTCCTGCTTTGGAACGGATGATCGCTTCGGTTACTTTTGTAACTCCCTCATCCTGTCCGATGACACGTTTATGAAGTTCCTCATCTAAGTGCAGTGTTTTGTTTCGTTCACTCTCTGTCAGTTTTGCTACCGGAATTCCTGTCCAGCGGGAGATGATCCTTGCAATCTCTTCATCGGTAACACTTTCGTGCACCAGTGAAAAATCTTCTTTTTTCACTTTTTCTTCTTCTGCGGCAAGCTCACCCTCTAACTGTGGGAGTCTGCCATACTGAAGTTCTGCTGCTTTCTCTAAATCGTAGTTCTGCTTTGCAAGTGCAATTTCTTTTTTCAAAGACTCCAATTCCTCACGCAGCTTCTGTACCTTTTCTACGGTCTTTTTCTCGTTGTCCCACTGTGCCTTCTTCGCTGCAAACTCGTCGTTTAATTCTGCCAGTTCTTTTTGAAGTGCTGTCAAACGGTCTTTGCTCAGATGGTCTTCTTCTTTTTTCAATGCGGTTTCTTCAATCTGAAGCTGCATAATCCTACGATTCAGCTCATCCAATTCGGTTGGCATGGAATCTAACTCCGTCTTAATCAGGGCACATGCCTCATCGACTAAGTCAATGGCTTTATCCGGCAAAAAACGGTCTGAGATATAACGGTTAGAAAGGACTGCTGCACTGACTAATGCAGCATCGGTAATCTTAACTCCGTGGAATACCTCATAGCGTTCTTTGATACCTCTTAAAATGGAAATTGTGTCTTCCACTGTCGGCTCGTCAACCTGTACCGGCTGGAAACGACGCTCTAGTGCTGCATCCTTTTCAATATATTCCCGGTATTCATCTAACGTTGTTGCACCGATACAGTGAAGCTCACCTCTTGCAAGCATCGGTTTTAACATATTGCCTGCATCCATGGCACCGTCCGTTTTTCCTGCTCCGACAATGGTATGCAGTTCATCAATAAACAGGATAATCTGACCGTCACTCTGTTTTACTTCGTCTAATACCGCTTTTAAACGTTCCTCAAATTCTCCACGGTATTTTGCACCTGCTACTAATGCACCCATATCCAGTGCAAACAATTTTTTATCCTTCAGTCCTTCCGGCACATCACCACGCACGATCCTCTGTGCTAAGCCTTCTACTACTGCTGTTTTCCCGACACCCGGTTCACCGATCAAAACCGGATTGTTCTTCGTCTTTCGTGACAGGATCCGAATAACATTACGGATTTCCGTATCCCTTCCGATGACAGGGTCCAGCTTCTGGTCTTTTGCCCGCTCTACCATGTCATAGCCGTATTTTTCAAGCGTATCATATGTTGCCTCGGGATTGTCAGAAGTTACCCTCTGATTACCACGCACGGTAGAAAGACTCTGTAAAAATCTTTCTCTGGTAATACCATATTCCTTAAACAGTTCTTTCATTGCCTGATTCGGGTATTTTATCAATGCTAAAAACAGATGCTCTACCGATACATATTCATCGCCCATCTGTTTTGCTTCATCTTCTGCATGGATCAGAACTTTATTCAGATTCTGTCCCACATAAACTTGTCCTCCGGACACTTTAACTCTGGCTTCCAGTTTTCGTCTTGCATTATCTGCAAAATGCTGTTTCTGGATCTCCATTTTCTCAATTAATTTCGGGATCAGTCCATCTTCCTGCTGCATCAATGCAACCATCAAATGTTCCTGCTCGATTTCCTGATTTCCGTATTCATATGCTAATTTCTCGCAATCGTTGATCGCTTCTACTGATTTCTGGGTAAATTTCTGGATGTTCATACTTCTACGCCCCTTTCTATCGTCACATTCTATTTCCTAAAAATAAGAATGTCTGAAACCTATTTTTCCTTTACAATATAAGGTATAACACCTTTTGTTAGCACTGTCAATAGGTGAGTGCTAATTCTTTTATAAAAAATTTTAACATAAAAATTCCCTGTTCCGGTATCATATTATACCCGAACAGGGAATTTTCTATGTTGAGATTTCTCTTCCTCCATACTTTCTCAAAGTATAGCAGAAAGAGGAAAAACATTCAATTATACCTCGCCTTCAATTCCACGGAATCTGCTTAAGAACTCTTTGGTCTTTTCGCTCTTTGGCTCTAAGAATACTTCTTTTGCAGTTCCTTCTTCTTCGATCACACCGTCTGACATAAAGATCACATGACTTGAAATGTCTCTTGCAAATGCCATCTCATGTGTGACCACGATCATCGTAAGGCCTTCCTGCGCAAGCTGACGCATGATATTTAAGACTTCTCCGACCATCTGTGGGTCTAATGCGGAAGTCGGTTCGTCAAAAAGCAGGATTTCCGGCTCCATTGCCAAAGCCCTTGCAATTGCCACACGCTGTTTCTGACCACCGGAAAGTTGACGCGGTTTTGCATTGATGTACGCGTCCATGTCAACCTTTTTTAAGTATGCCATTGCTTTTTCTTCTGCTTCTTCTTTTTTTCTTCCTGCCACCTTGATCTGACCTACCATGCAGTTCTCTAAAACCGTCATGTTGTTAAACAGATTAAAACTCTGGAATACCATTCCAACCTTAGAACGGTATGCCGGTACATTGATCTTTGGATCTGTGATATCTTCTCCATGATATAAAATGCTGCCACCAGTTGGTGTCTCTAACAGATTCACACAGCGGAGCATTGTGGATTTTCCTGAACCGGACGCTCCGATCACGGAAACCACATCACCTTTTGCCACCTGAAAACTGATATCTCTTAACACATCGTGAGAGCCAAAAGATTTTTCCAGATGAGATACTTCTAATATTACATCTTCTGCATTCATATGAAACCTCCTCTACTCTCCACGTTTTACTTCTTCGCCCAACTGGGTTCCGATTCCCATGACATCGACTAACTCATAGTTCTTTGAACCATCCATCTTTTTCTCCCATAAACGGAGCAGTTTAGACGCTGCTAATGTCATGATCAGATACATACACATTACGATCACTGCGGATTCAAAATAGGTATACAACGCACCTGCCACACTCTTATGTACAAAGAACAGGTCTACAATACTGATAATGGACAGCACGGAAGTATCCTTGATATTGATGATCAGGTTGTTGCCGATCTGCGGTAAAATATTCCGAAATGCCTGCGGCAGAATGACATTGGTCATTGTCTGTACATGTGTCATTCCAATTGCCTTTGCACCTTCGGTCTGTCCCGGATCGACGGAAATGATTCCACCACGCACGGATTCTGCCATATACGCACCGGTATTGATCGATACGATCAAAAATGCGGACTGCCACATTCCCATCTGGATGTTAAAAATCTGTGCAGCTCCATAGTAAATAAACACTGCCTGAACGATCATCGGCGTTCCACGGAATACTTCCACATAAATCTTTAAAATAATCTTTACAATCTTTAAAACGATCTTTTTTAACAGGGAATCTCTCTGCTTGTCCTCCGGAATCGTCTGGATGATTCCGACGATAAATCCTATCAGACAACCGATTGCTGTCGATACGAGTGCGATCACAAGTGTTGTTCCTGCACCTTTTAAATAGGAGGTTCCATATTCCTGTAACAGATAGAGAATACGTTCCCAAAAGTTCATGTTTGAAATCACGTTATCTAACCCCTTTTTAATTGATTACTCGGATAACGGCTGAACAGAAATTGCCTCGTCCATCATAGAGTCAAAGTCCTCTGTTGTCATCTCTTTTAATACGCTGTTGATCTTGTCTGTAAGCTCTGTATTTCCTTTTTTCACAGAAATACCAATGTTGATATCTTCATCGGATACTTTGTAGTTATCATCTGTATCTGTAAAATCTAAAATCTTCAGATCCGGATAAGCAACACATGCTGCTTTTGCTGTCGGAATATCTGTTGCTACTAAATCTGTACGGCCACTCTCTAATGCTACTAACATTGCCGGAGCGGATTCCTGTGCCGGCTGGATATTCGCATCTTTTAACTGTGGCAGACAATTGTCGTACCAGATCGTTCCAAGCTGTGATGTACAGGTTGCACCTGCAAGATCGCTGATTCCTTTTGCATCTGCATATTTTCCATCAGATTTTACTAAAGTAACGATGGATGCATAATAATATGGCTCTGTAAAATCTACCATTTCTTTTCTGTCAGAAGTAATTGACTGACCTGCGATAACACAATCCACGGTTCCTGACTGTACTGCAGGAATTAAAGAATCCCAGTCCAGTTTTACGATCTGAAGCTCACAGCCTAATTTATCTGCGATCTTCTTTGCCATCATAACATCGTATCCATATGCATAATCTTTGCTGTCCTCGATCGGAACTGCTCCGTTAGAATCATCTGACTGTGTCCAGTTATATGGTGCATAGCCACATTCCATTGCTACTCTTAAAACCGGTGTCCCTGACTTATCTGCGTCTGCTTTTGTTTCCTTGGTCTCTTTTGAACCACATGCTGCCAGTGAGCAAACCATCACTGCCATTAAAATTACTCCAATTAATTTCCTTTTCATCCTTGCTCCTCCTTAGAATTATGTCAACTACAACAAAAAATGGAGAAAGTATGACCTTCTCCATCGAATTGTTATAATTATACACCAAATATGTCAAATGTCAACTGTGAAATTTTTACTTTTACGCATTTTTATGTAAAAAATTCGCATAATTCCTTATTCCACCGTTCTTTTCGTGTATCCTTCTTATTTTTTACTTTTTCTTTAAAGTTTCTACAAACATCAGGCTAAAACTGATCAATAAAAAGACGCAGGAAACCCATATGATATGTAAACCAAATCTTATGGATAAAATTCCACCGATTCCTGCTCCTATGGCAAAAAAGAAGATGATTCCAAAATAGTAAAGTGCCTGCTCTAACTGCTCCGGTTTTTTCTCCCTGCACCAAACGGACAATGCTGCGGTACCACTCCTTAAATTTCCGATACACATGGTACTTGCATAGGAATAACCTCCGACTTTCCGGAAGGTCTGTACCTGCATAGCACATGCAAAAGATACCATGATCGTTGCCGGAAGATTCCATTTTTCAGGCATAAAACCTACGATAAACAGAATGGCGATCTCCGCTAACAAAATGCCCTGTCTCCAATGCAGACGTTTTGCATATCGGTGCCGATACTGTATCCTCTCTGCAATAAACACTCCCACTGCAAATGCCAACAGCGGCAGCAGATAACGTATTCCTTCCTGCCAGCGTCCCTCCATAAAATGCTGGCTCATCAGTACCACGTTTCCAGTCTGTGCGTTTGAAAACACCTTGCCTCTTGAATTGTAGGTATAGGCATCCTGAAATCCTCCCGATAACGCTAAAAACAGACTATTACAAAATGCTTCCGACATCTGCTTGTTTTCTACGATCAATTCCTCTACAGGATTCTCCAAACCTGCCATTCCATCACGCTCCTCTCTCCCTTCCCGCACTACATTATACACTGATTTTGAGTTCTGTAAAGTGTGGAATGGGTAAAAATACATAAAAGGATTTTCTGACAGTTTTAAAATATATTCTATTTCGATTTAGATACTTATCTTTATATCATACGCTGTTCTCGGCCATCCCCACGGACATGCTGCATTGTGTTTATATGGAAATTTCCGTAATGGCTTATTTTGAAATTTAAAGACATTTTGTATATGTCTAAATCTCTCTTGCCATGATGATTACTTGGCAGCACCTTCCCGGAAATCTCAATGTAGAACTTAACTCACTTCTCCCCGAACCGCATTAGAAAGTGTATATCCCAGCGAGTTCCCGACGATTATGAAAGGTTTCTTTTTGTGCTATGGAGATGAAACTCCCGGAAACGTGAAGCCCTCTGGCGAACACGATTTCTGCTTTTTTTAATGAGGTTCATCGGAATGGTCAGCATAAGGAAACTCGGAAGCATTGGTGAAATCTTGCTGTGCAATATAAAAACCTCTATATAAATAATAAATAGTATGATTCATTTACTTACATTTTCGATACAAACTCATCTATAGACTCAGCCTTTGCTGCCTGCTTTAACCAGCCGTTCAGGACTTTGCTGTCTTTTTCGTTACAAATTTTTTCACGGATTTCTTCCGGTATCGTGCCGATATCTTCTAATAAATCTAAGATAGCATCTGCTTTTCCTGCTGTAAAACCTTCCTCTCTTCCCTCTTTTATTCCTTCTTGAAGTCCTTTCTCATACTCATCTTTTCGGACAATCTCAAAGACTGCTTCTTCATCATATTCAAAGATACTCA
>ERZ857840.513-NODE-513-length-56671-cov-5.412481_pt1 | contig 56671 bp, 43 predicted proteins | sample MGYA00519760_ERZ857840 | MGnify/ENA primary metagenome ERZ857840 (study PRJEB31778, sample SAMEA3449371) | human gut metagenome | biome: human gut; feature: human-associated habitat; material: faeces | place: United Kingdom | collected 2010/2012 ... | reverse complement strand
TTCACGAACTAAAGTGCGCCGCCCCCTAGGGGGCAATAAGTAAATAAATCAACAACTTAAACTTTAATATTTACAAAAAACCAACCATATCTAAAAACATCTACTGCCAGTTATGCACTGGCGTTTTGAAAAAAGGATATATAACATACCTACTAACATCTATATTATATTTCTGAAATTTGCATTATGTTAGAATAAAAATGAAAGAAAATATTTTAATTTCCTCCTTTGTAATTGCTTTTTTTTCAATATTTACAACTTCAACAGTTGCCGCTAAGGCAATTTGCGAGGTTGTTTATCCAAAATGCGCCGCTGAGGATACCGGAAATATTTTAAGCGAAAAATATTGGAAAGCTTGGGAAGCGGAAATGGCGCGCATAGACGCCGATATTGAAAAATATAGAAAATCCGACGCCGAAGTTAAACTCGAAAATCCAGATCCCAATTCGTTCGTAAAAATTGAGCAAATAAAGTCAGAATTTAATTTTGGCGCCCCGGCATTTTATTTCAACCGCGCGGGCGATAAATATAGAAACGAGGCATACCGCAATCTTTGGGGCGACCTGTTTAATCAGGCGACAATTCCGTTTTACTGGAAATTTTTTGAATTAGAGGACGGGAAGCCGCGATTCAAAAATAGCGCATGGGACGAAGAGGAGTTTCTCAATAAAGTAGGCGATACAGATCTCCTGCCGCATCCATTTTCTCCGGCTACGGACGAACTCATAAGCTTTTTAAAAACACGCGGCATAAGAATACACGGGCATCCGCTTGTATGGGGGAACAAAAGATGGAATGTCCCAGAATTCGAATGGCTTATCGAAAACTATGCTGACGACGCTGCTAAGGCTGTCTTAAAAAACAAAGCTGCAACTCCACCGCTCCATAAGCCTTTGTATGTCGATGAAAAATTTAAAAAAATGTCCACAGAAGATGCCGAATCTCTTTTCGGAAACTATGCTGGAGAAATGGAAAAGGCTTCCGACAGAAGAATCAGGCAAATAGCCGCCAAATACGCCGATTCTGTCGACAGTTGGGACGTAGTAAATGAAAGCTGCAAAGATTTTGAGTCGGGAGCCTTGGAAAAAAGCAAAAAAGTATGCATGAGTTTAGAATACGGCATTATGCCTGGCGACTATGCCTGCAAAGCCTTTAAAATTGCCGAAAAACTTTTTCCTAAATCCGCAATGCTTTCTATAAACGATTACCACTGCGGCGAAAAATATGGCGAACAAATACGCGACATGCTTTCCAAGGGGTGCAAAATTGACATGATAGGTTTTCAGCGCCATTTATGGAAGATAGACCAGATGAAAAAAATCGCGGGCGGAGAGGATGTCCCAAATTGGTCCATAAAGCGGCAACGGGAAATATTAGACAGATTAGATTCCTTTGGACTACCCATTCATATAAGCGAAGTGACTGTGCTTCCAACAGAGCGAACTCCAGACGGATTCAAGGCGCAAGCGGCGATTTTGCGCAACTATTACAAGCTATGGTTCTCCTATAAAAACGTTTCAGCGATAACCTATTGGCGCACAATAGACAAACTCGATAAAAACGTGCGCGACCGCGACGAACCGTATTTTGCGGGGATTCTATATCCAGACGCCACTAAAAAACCGGCGTACTTTGCCCTTGACGACCTAATAAATAGAGAATGGAAGACGAGTCTGGAACTGAAACCAGATGAGAACGGAACTGTGAAATTCCGCGGGTTCAAAGGAAAGTACAAAATAGTGTGGCGAGACACTTCCGGAAATATCCGGACAAAAATAGTCTCGGTAAGATAATTGGGAAAAGTTTTTATAAAATTTTTTCTTTCCCACGCTGCACACAAAAAAATACAGCACATTAAAATTTTTTCAAAATTTAACGTGCTGTATATTGGAAAGTTTCTCTTAGCTTATCGTGCTAAGGAATGGCTTCTATCAGGTAAGTTTCACTTAGCTTTTTAGATTAAGCAAAGATCTCTATCAGGAGAGTTCCCCTTAGCTTCTTGAATTAAGGAATGACCTTGTTGAGAGGATATTCAACAATGCCTTCCGCGCCGTTGTCTTTCAGAGTCGGAACTATCTCGCGGACTACCTTTTCGTCGACTATTGTTTCAACTGCCACCCATGCAGGGTCTGACAACTGCGAAACTGTCGGCTTGCGCAGGGCGGGAAGGGCGGCTATCACCTTTGAAAGATTCCCTTTGGGAAGGTTCATTTTTAGCCCGACTTTGTTGTTTGCGTCGAGCGCGGCCTGCAAGAGCATTGCTATTGACTCTATCTTCTTGCGCTTCACGGGGTTTTCCCATGCAGCCTTGTTGGCTATGAACTTTGTGTTCGTGTAAAGCATCGTGTCTATTATGCGCAGGTTGTTTGCGCGCAGAGAGGAACCAGTCTCGGTAATGTCGGCTATTGCGTCAACGAGGTCCGGAACCTTGACTTCCGTCGCTCCCCATGAAAATTCGACTTCCGCGTCGACACCGTTGTCGGCGAGAAATTTCTTTGTGACGTTCATAAGCTCCGTCGCAACCCTCTTGCCTTGGAGATCTTTTACCGACTTTATGTCGGAGTCTTCCTTCACGCAAAGCACCCAGCGAGATTTTAGCGATGTCGCCTTGCTGTAAACGAGGTCGCAGACTTCTACGACATCGCTGGAATTTTCGAGAATCCAATCGTATCCGGTAAGGCCGCAGTCGAAGAATCCCTGCTCGACGTACCTGCTGATTTCCTGCGCCCTAACAAAGCGCCCGTCAAGTTCGGGGTCGTCTATGGACGGCTTGTAGGAGCGCGAACTTTTTGTAATGCGCCAGCCGGCTTTTGCGAATAGCGCTATTGTGGATTCTTCGAGGCTGCCTTTGGGAAGGCCTATCATTATTAACGGTGTGCTCACGGTTTTGCCTTAATTTGATTTTTATGGGCTTTCGGCTTATAAAATTAAGAGTCTTTTTTGCTCATTCCACAAATTTTGCCTTAGACGAAAAAGCATTCCACAGATTTGCGCGACGCGCGCCCCCCGCAAAATGCTTTCCGACCGCCGATTTCCCGCGTGCGGGGTTTCGGCAAAATTGGTGCGGGCAGACGGAATCGAACCGACATCACCAGTTTGGAAGACTGGGGTTTTACCACTAAACTATGCCCGCTCTGAATTAAAGCCAAGATTAAAATACTTTCTTGTCTTGTGCGTCAAGACTATTTTTAAAATAGATTGAAAACCTCCACGGTAAATGCGGCGGCCATATACACTACAATCAGGAATTTTACCATTGACGCCGCCAAGGCGCCCGCAAATGCCCCTAGCCCGGCTTTGCCGGATTCCCTGATGTTTGCGCCTCCGAGCCATTCCCCCAAGAACGCCCCGGCAAGGGGCGCAACGAATATCCAAAATATCGGCGGCGGCAAAAATATGCCTACAAAAACGCCTATAAAAGCCCCAAGCCCACCGCGCCATGTTGCGCCGAATTTCTTCGCCCCCAGCCATGACATAAATATGTCGGCAAGCTGCGCAAACGCGGCGAGAAACCCGCATATCCAAACGTTCAGCCAGCCTACCCCGCTCTCGGGAAATACTAGCTTAAACACGAGAATCGCCGCAAAGGAAAGCAGCGGCCCCGGCAGCACGGGCAAAAACGCCCCAATCGCTGCCAAAATGCAGGCTACGTACACGAGAATTTCTCCGATCGCTATGTATGCCGTTTCCATTTTCTTGCTTGAAATATGCTAAAAACTCTGTTTTTATCAAGAAAAGTTTAAATTAAAAAATACGCCGTCTATGGAAAATCCCGACCAAAAATTATTGGAGATTATACGCAACGAAAAGTTCCTCGCTTTTTTCGATCTCGCGGCAAGGGGCGAAAACGGGGCAGCGGAAATCGGTGGGCTGTGCAAAGTGGCGATGCCAAGACAAGTCAAAGACATCGACTATATATCGCTTACGTTCATTTTTGACACTCCGAGCGAAGGCACATTTTCACTCGCAAAACGCATAATGTCGAGGCTTACGACGGAGGCATTTAAAAAGGCAATCCCTTCAGTTTGCGCGGTGACAAGCGTGCCGGCGACTTTGAGGGCGGGCGAAAACTACGTCCACCAGATTGATGTAATATTTACTTCCCATGTGGCAAATGTAAGGGAGGCCATAACGAAAGTAGTCTACGTAATACGCACTTCCGGCGGCCTCGACACCGAGCCCCCGCAGTGGTGGGACGAAAACACGTCCCCGTCGCCCACGGAGGTCGAAAAGGCTAACTGGACGGCGCGCATAAAGGCCCTTCTTGGCATCGCCAAGTAATGCCGCTAAAAAATACAATCTCAACGCCGTTTCAAGAAATTGAAGCGGCTGTTTTTTAAGGAAAATTTAATACGATGGAAATTTGGTTTCACCCGGCGAAAGCCCTAAAAACATTGACAATAAAAGCGGCCGAATCGGCGGGCTTCGACGACAGCTTCGACCCCGTAATCCGGCCGGCCGACCCAAAATTCGGAGACTTCCAGTCAAACGGAGCGCTCCAATACGCAAAAGCCCATAAGGAAAATCCGAGGGCTGTCGGAGAAAAACTCCTCGCGGAAATAAAAAAATCTCCGGATTTCGATGAGTCGCTCATTGAAACTTCTATCGCCGGCCCAGGTTTTATCAACTTTAAGCTGACCAAGAAATTTCTCGGAGGGTGGCTTGCGAAATACAAGGGCGAACCCGAATTGAAGGCGGCGGCAAGAGAATTTTACGGCGGAAAAAAGACTGTCGTAGATTATCCGTCGCCGAACACTGCAAAACAGATGCATGTCGGTCACCTGCGCCCGATGGTCATTGGCGAGGCGGTCAAACGGCTTCTAAAATTTTGCGGCGCCGATGTCATTACAGACAACCATATCGGCGACTGGGGAACGAACTTCGGCATTCTCATTTACGGCATAAAAACTTCGGGATACAAGCTCGACCCCGAAAACGAAAATTCGCTTGAAGAGCTCGAGCAAATGTACAAGCGCGGCAGCGCCCTCGCAAAGGAGTCCAACGAGGCGGCCGACGCCGCGCGCGCGGAACTCGTAAAGCTCCAAAACGGCGATGCTGAAAATGTCGCCCTTTGGAATAAGATAAACGAGGTCAGCTCTGCGGCTTTCGATAGAATGTATAAGCGCATGGGCCTTACGATAGACTTTACTCTCGGGGAATCGTTCTACCGCGACAAAGTCGGGCGCGTGTACAAGGAGCTTACGGAATGCGGCATTGCAGAGGAGGACCAGGGGGCGCTTGTTGTATTTCTGCGCGAGCACGAAAGGTTCAAAAAACAGCCCTTTATCATTAGAAAAAGCGACGGTGCCTCGAATTACGCCTCAACAGACTTGGCGACTTTGTTGTATAGGGTGGAACATTTTGACGCCCGCGAAATAGTTTACGTCACCGACGGCCGACAACAGGACCACTTTCAGCAGCTGTTTATGACCGCAAAAAAATGGTTCGACTGCAAAGGGTATAAACTTCCGAAACTGCGCCACGTATGGTTTGGGACAATCCTTGGCGAAGACGGCAAGGCGATAAAGACCAAAAGCGGCGAACCCGTAAGGCTCAAAGCTCTCCTCGACGAGGCTGTGGCGCGCGCGCGCGCGATAGTCATGGAGAAAAACCCTGAAACGCCCGCAGAGGAAGCCGACAAGATTGCCGAAACTGTCGGCGTTGCTGCCCTGCGCTATGCGGATTTGTCCCAGAATAGAACAAACGACTACCTTTTCTCTTGGGACAAGCTTCTGGCATTCGACGGCAATACAGCCCCGTACCTGCTTTATGCAGTGGCGAGAATGCACTCAATATTCCGCAAATTGAAAACCTCCCCGGACGCCGACTTCTCGGCGGCTTCGGAATTGGAGACGGAGCGCGAGATAGCTCTTGCCCGAAAGCTCGTTGCGCTTCCTGCGGTGTTTGAGCTTACATTGTCGGAGCTCCGCCCGCATTTCCTATGCACTTACCTTTACGAGCTCGCAGGCGTTTTCTCGACTTTCTACAACGCGGACAAAGTTATTGTGGACGACGAGTCTGTAAAGGCGCGGCGCTTGATGCTATGCTCGCGCACAATGCGCGTGCTCGAGGCGGGCCTGCGCGTGCTTGGCATAGAACCGCTCGAAAAAATGTAATATGAAAATATCGACAAAAACAGGGGACGCCGGGCGCACAAAGCTGATGTTCGGAAGGGACGTATCAAAATCGTCGCAAAGGGTAAGGGCGTACGGGGCGGTCGACGACTTCTCCGCGACGCTTGGGCTTGCGCGGTCATTCGCGGGAAAGGAACTCGGTGCGGAGATACTTGGAATTCAGGAGTCTCTGGTGTGCCTAATGACGGAGCTTGCGACAAAAAAGGAGGATTTTCATCTGCTAACCGAGAAAAAATTGCGCTTGCTGGGCGATGGGGACCTGAAAAGTCTCGAAGACCGAATAGAGTCCGCCGAGAGGGACGGAGACATTTTTTCCGGCTGGACGCATCCAGGCGAAACCCATTTGCAGGCGGCGCTCGATATGGCTAGGGCGCGCTGCCGCAACGCAGAGCGCGAAATTGTTGGGCTTGCGGAAACCGAGGGGCTTGCTCGCGATTTTCCGCTTGTGTATATAAACAGGCTCTCCGACTACCTTTGGATTCTCGCGCAAGTGTCTTTGCGCTCTTAATTGCCATTAAAAACTAAAAGGAAAATGCTATGAAAAAAATACTCTGTACCGCAATAATATCGATAATTTCGGCATGCGCTTTCGCCGCAGGAGACTGGGCGAATTTTGGCCGATACGCAGAGGCGAACAAGAGCGTAAAAACTCCTCCGCTTGCAGTGCTCATGGGCGATTCAATTACCGACGCATGGGTTAAAAAAACTCCATCGGATTTCTTCAAAAAAAATAACATTGTGGGCCGCGGAATAAGCGGGCAAGTGTCGTCGCAAATGTTGGTGAGATTCCGCCGGGACGTTCTGGACCTCAAACCCAAGTATGTTGCGATTCTCGCCGGAACAAACGACATCGCACAGAATCAGGGATACATCAGCGTTGAAAACATATTTGGCAACATTGTGTCTATGGTGGAAATCGCAAAGGCAAACGGCGTAGTGCCTGTGGTATGCTCTATTTTGCCTGCGAACAAATATCCGTGGCGCAAGGAGATAAAACCTGTTCCAATGGTCAAAAAACTAAACGAAATGCTCAAAGACTACTGCGAAAAAAATTCCGTAATATACGTAGACTACTTTACGAAGCTCGTGGACGATAAAGACGGCCTTCCGAAAAAGTACGCCAACGACGGCATACATCCGACTCCCGACGGATATGCGATTATGGAGGAAATACTCATAAAAAACCTCAAATAAAAATATCTTCCTGAAGAAGGAAACGGCAAGATCCGCATCGGATTTTGCCGTTTTTTTTGGAGTGTGGAGGTTGTCTCGAATAAATATTTTTTGCGGACAAGGCGTTTGCCGGCAACCTGTACCTATATTGCAGGAGCAGCAATTTTGCCTGCGCTTACAATTTAAAGAAGATTTTTTATCTTTAACAAGCAGTCCATTTTTGCTTTAACAGAGTTTTTAATTTGAGGCGGACAGCACCGCTTGTTTTTATGATTGAGATAAGGGAATTGAGGCTCTCGTACGGAGCGAGGACTATATTCGACAATGTGTCGGCCGTGATAAACAAGGGCGACAGAATAGGACTTGTCGGCTCCAACGGGGCGGGGAAAACCACGCTCCTTAAAATTCTTGCGGGCGCCGAATCCCCCGATTCCGGAAGTATTATCAAACCAAAATACGCAACCATTGGATATTTGCCCCAGGAGCTCGTTGTGAGCGCGCAGAGGCCGCTTTTTGAGGAGGCTGAATCCGCCTTTGAAAGCATATTGGAGCTTCGGGAAAAACTCGCGCAAGCCGACGAAGTTATCCGCACGGCAAGTCCATCATCGGCTGAATATGCGGACGCCCTCCTTGAAATGGGGGAAATCAGGCATAGGCTTGAAGACGCGGAAGAGTCGAAATTGCGTTCGAGAGTAGAAACTGTGCTAATGGGGCTTGGCTTTAAAATGGCCGATATGGCGCGGCCGTGCTCGGAATTTTCCGGAGGCTGGCAGATGCGCGTTGCGCTCGCGAAGCTGTTGCTGACCGAGCCGACTCTCCTGATGCTCGACGAGCCGACAAACCACCTCGATATTGAGTCGGTCGCGTGGCTAGAAGACTATTTGAAGTCGTATCCCGGCTCGATATTGGTCGTAAGCCACGACAGGGCTTTCCTAAACGCCCTCACAAACCGCACATTTCACCTTTCAAAGGGCAGGCTGGACTCATATTCTGGCAATTACGATTTTTTCGAGTCGGAGTCCGCCGCGCGCAGGCGCACGCTTGAACATACGGCGGAAAATCAAAGGCGCAGCATTGAAAAGACGGAGAAATTTATCGAGCGTTTTAGATATAAAAGCTCAAAGGCGGCGCAAGTTCAAAGCAGGATTAAGGCGCTTGATAAAATCGAGCGCATAGAGGTTGAGTCGGACGAAAAAGAGATACATTTTAAATTCCCGGAGCCGGAGAGGACTGGGCAGATTGTCCTTGACGTCGAAGGAGTGGAAAAATCGTTCGGGGCGCACAAAGTTCTGAACGGAGTTTCGATGCGCTTGGAACGCGGCGACAGGGCGGCGCTTGTGGGAGTAAACGGGGCGGGAAAAACGACGCTTGCAAAAATTATAGCGGGCGTTATGCAGCCTGACGCGGGAAGTATAAAACTGGGGCTCAACGTAAAAATGTCGTATTTTGCGCAGCACCAGACGGAGGAGCTCGACAAGTCAAACGACGTATTGGAGGAGGCTCTGTCAGCCGCTCCGATGGAGCGCAAAGGGGAAGTGCGGGGGTTGCTTGGCTCTTTCTTATTTACGGGCGACGATGTCCTTAAAAAGGTGGGCGTATTGTCCGGCGGCGAAAAAAATAGGCTTGCCCTCGCAAAAATGCTCCTGCGCGATTTTAATTTTCTGCTGCTTGACGAGCCGACAAACCATCTGGATATGAATTCAAAAAATATCCTCGCCCAAGCCCTAGCCTCGTATCGCGGAACGTATCTTATAGTGAGCCATGACAGGGCATTTCTCGATCCGATAGTCGATAAAGTCTATGAGTTGGGTCCTGGCGGATTGAAAGTCTATCCCGGAAATCTGACTTCGTATGTGGAGCGCATAAAATCCGAGGGAAGGCTGAACCTTAAAAATTCGCCCGCGCCTAAAAAAAACGGCTCTGCGTATTGGGAGCGCAAGGCGGAGGCTGCAAAAAAGCGGGCTGAAATATCTTCGCTAAAAAAGAGCGTCGAGCGCATAGAAGCAGAGATTGCTGCGGCCGAAGGGGACGTCGCCAAAATAGAGGCCGAGATGTCCGAGCCCGACTTTTTTAAGCGCGGCGCGCAATGTTCTTCGACAGCAGAGGCGTACAATGCATTAAAAACAAAAATAGAAAAACTCTACCGCGAATGGGAGGAGTGCAGCGAGCGTCTAAGCGCCGCGCAATCGGAATGATTTTCCCAAAATTGGAATTTAAGCGAATTTTTTATAAAACAATGTAATGTTCGGTTCCCAGATGCTGATGGGATTTTCTTTCACCAGAGAATAGTACTTTGAGTCTGCTATCGAACAAATGAGCAATTTGTGTATTGAATTTTTTGCAGTTTTATTAGATTCTTTATTTGATGAAAATTAAATGCGCGAAAGTATTTTTCTTTTTTATTGCAACTGCGGCTGCGCTTCTTTTGAGCGGGTGCGAAATGCCTGAGTCGTGGAATGATCCTGCATATTTTGGAGACGGAAACGATTTGGGGAAAAAGGTGAACGGCTCCGGAACTGGTTATGAAACTTGGGATCCGGACGTCCTTTAACCGCGCTTTGCTTTCAATATATCCGCAGACTAAAATATTTTTTGCGACGCATGAATGCGCCGCAATTTTTTTTCCCGCATAATAAGCCGATCGCCTCTGAAAATCGACGCAAAAAAAACGCGGAAAAATATTTCTCCGCGCTTTTTTCGCATACTGCTAAATTTTTCTGCGGCGCATGGCAAACCCAAGCGAGGCAAGAGCAATAATTGCGGCTATCGCCGAAGGCTCCGGCACGCTCACCCTGAGAGTCAGCAAACCGTTCGCCAGATCTCCTTCAATAACTTTTACGTCGACCCCATCTTCTGCAACGAGCATTTGATTGAGGACGTCTATTGTTATGTTGGAGGAATTCTCGTCGAAAGACATTATAGTATAGTCGAGATACGATACTTCGGAGGCTTCAAGCCACATTGCTAAGTCGTAGGGATCTACATTTACGAGGAAAGTTCCCCTTGTGGGGTCGAGCACATTGACTCCGCCTGTGACATCTATTCTGTCGCCCTGCATTTCGGAAAGGTCAAAGCGTATCGTGCCGCTTTGAAAATCAATAGATGAAAATCTCGTGGTGCCGATTTCCGAACCGCTGTCCAATCCCGTGGAACTGTAAAGCGCCTTTTCACCGACAACTGTCAAAGTGCCGGCGCTCATTGCGGAATGCATGCCGATATTCAATTCGCCCCATTCTACTGTTACGTTGCCCAAGTTTGCCATCTTAAAGGTTTTCTCGTCGCTATAATCGGCAAACTCTTGAAAGCGCATAATCTGTTTACCGGTGTCGGAATTTGCGTTCATATTCAAGTGCAGGGCGCCGCCCACGCCGTTTTGGGTCGCGTACTTCCCGCTAAATTCAGCTGTGCCGTTGTTTGTCAATATTACGGTTGTATCCACACTTGGCAACCCGACTTGCAGCCGCCCTATGCCGTTTATGCCGCCAATCATGCGGCTTTTGCTTCCGGAGCCGCCGCCGTCTTGTTTTGCGAAATCAAGCGACGAGTTTACAGTGCTTAGATTTAAAGTGCCCCAGACAGTAAAACCGCTTGTCGAATTCCCTGAAAGATAAAGCCGCGTATTGTTGATGTCAAAATTTCCACCTACTTCCCAAGCTCCCTGCGCAGCGTGTATGATTAATGGAGAGTTTAAGCTAATATTACCGTCTACCTTAAACGTTTTATTGCCAAACCTCATCTGTATTACATATCCGGGCACTGAGGAGAAATTTACATCGCCCCTGAAATATGCTCCTTGATTAAAATAAAATGTATGGCCCCACGCACCTTGGGGAATAGATGCTATGTTAAAATTAAGGTTGTTGCCGACAATATATTCCGAGAACTGTCCGATGCCCGAGGATGTAGCGTCTACGCTTATATTAAGGTTGTTTGTCGAAGCGCTTACTTCGCCCTCATATGCTTCGCCGTCGAAAGATCCAACACGCCAGCTTGAACCGTCGTTTAGGCTAAAATCGGCGTTGGAAGTCGAGTTGTATATATCCTCGGCATTTGCGTTTGAAAAACATAATGATGAGAAAAACAACAGTAGGGAAACTGAAAAACATTGGCGGGGAAAATTGCCAAAGTGAAATTTTTTGTGGGTGAAAGTTGAGGATTTATTTTTCATATGGCGCTTCAATGTTAATAAAACTTTTTTATATATGAGACGCTACGAGTTCAATTTAAAAACAACTATTTTTATTTTAACTGTTAAATTCGATCTTTTTATTATTTTTACTTATGAATTCAAATTGTTTTTGGCATTATAACTAAATCCGCGCGCACATAGAAAATTATGTTATCCGCTAAATAAAAAACTCGCCGCCGCGTAAAAATATTCAATAACACAATAAAAAGCCCGCGGCTTTCTTTTAGCGCGCGGGCATCTCGCATTAATTTTCTATTGCCTAAGCTTTGAAGTTGGGAAGGTACGCCCCAAATTTTACGAGTTTTCCTTGAAGGGTTTTTACGTCTATATCGTGGTGACACATTTGAGCCCGCCGCCATAGAAGCTCCGATGCCGGCTGCCTGGCCCATTATGAAGCACGCGGGCATGACGCGTATTGAACCATGCACAAGTTCGTCGGAGCTTGCGCATCTGCCGGCAGTGTACAGGTTGTCGAACCCCTTTGGTGTCAAAATTCGGTAAGGAATGCCGTAGCTTTCGCCCTTTGCGTATTTGTACAGCTTGTCGAATTCTTGGCGGTGGCGTTCAAGCTCTCCCTTGTCGAAACTTGAAGGGTGTATGTCTATTGGATAAGCGTAGCGGCCGATTTCGTCGTCAAAAACCGCGCGCTTCATATAGTCGTCAATGTTTAGGGTGTAGTCGCCCACAAACCTTCGGGTCTCGCGGATTCCCATTGCGGATCCTGTCGATACAACTTTGGCGTTTTCAAATCCGGGCACGTATTTATTGTAGTAGTTTTTATATTCCCGCATAGACTTTCTGCAATGCAGCAGCGCGCGCGTGACCGAGCCTTCGTCCGTGCCGTCTACTCCGAAAGCATGCCCTATGTTTCCGCCGCCAAGGCCGTCGCCAATTTCAAATATGCCTGTCATGTGCGGATCGTAAAAAGAGAATACGCCGACCTCGTACGCTTCCTTTACTTTGAAGGACTGCGGCTGGGGCATGTCGGGCTTGTTTTTTCTCCATTTTTGCCAGTCGATGGAGCACCATGTAGAGCAGAGCGAACCAGGCATCATTTTCCCGTTTTTATCGCCCTTTTCATATTTGGCGCCCGCCATGAAGGCAAGGTCGCCGTTGCCTGTTGCGTCGATAAACACTTTTGCCTTTACAGCGAATATGCCTCCAAGTCCCGAGCATATGGCGCAATCTATTTTCCCCTCCGCCGCTTTTACTCCGATGACTTTTGTGCAGAATGTAAACTTTGCTCCGGATCTTTCGGCGAGCTCGTCGTAAACGCGTTTTAACGTCTCGATATCGTGCGCGCCGCCTTTAAAAGACTTTTGCGAATTGAGCGCGTTTTTTACTCTCGACCCGAACCCCGCGGCGAGAAAATTTATCCCGTCCGTCATTTGCATGAAAAGCGGAACCAATGCCGAAGTCCCCATTCCGCCGAAGCAAGAAAGCGCCTCCGCCGCATAGACGTCGGCTCCGCTTTCGGCTGCTGCAACCATTGCGGCTATTCCGGCAGGGCCGCCTCCCGCAACAAAAACGTCAACGTTGTATTTCACTGGAACGTCAGCGGAGAAATTTACTATTTCTTTCGGCTTGCCTGCGGAAATTTCCGCCGACATTGCCATTGCATTCGATGTTGCGATTGCGGGAAGTCCCGCAGCAAGTTTTAAATAATCCCTTCGTTTCATACGCATAAATTTTTTTTTAACATTTTATTCAAAGATAAGAACAAAGCAAAAGAAAAAATTGACATATTTTGAATAAAAAAGACATTTTTATTCAGATGGTTTCTTTCGGCTTGCAATTGCGTTTCCCATTTTAAGATATTTATACGCAACCGTATTCTGCCCAGATAGTGCAATAGAAGGGTAGTGGCAGCATTAAGAGTGGACAGAGTAAAAAACGTCTTTGCCAAAAAAAAGCGAAATTAAGGCGAAGCACATTGGCTGTAACAGCTAAATACGTCTCAATTTTTTATTTGGGATATTGCAGTTCGTTTTTTAGGCTCATTCCTCAAATATTTGAATAAAAACTTTATGCCAGCGTCTGGTAAGGATAAGTGTTTATATCCATGTTATTCGCTAATAAAAGCTCTCTTACGGACTTTGATGGCAGACTGTTGCGCACATACATATTGGTTTCAGGCATGGGCAAAGGCGGGAGTTTTAGGATTTTTTATTTATTAGTATCGTCCCCAATTTTTTCTCCACTTTTCCATAGGGCGAGTTTCTAAAGGGCGTTTTTCATGAAAAAAATCGGGCACTTGCGTGCCCGGTTTTTTAGTTTGGCGTATAAATACAAAAAATATGCGAGCTTCTATTAAACTACTTCAATTTTTATCTTTGCGTTGCAACCCTCTACGTATAGCGGCACCGCCTCAAATCCGGGAACAAAGTTGAATATTCTCCCGGATTTTGTGGGGAGAACTTTTATAGGTTTGTCGGAAGTTATCCTCACTGTGCAATTTTTCTTTTTAAGCTCCGCGCTTGTTGGAGATTCAAGCGAAAATTTTTCCCCTGATTCGGATATGAGAGGGAAAAATATTTTAGCCGACTTGCAAAGTTCGGATTCTGACGAATATTTCAACACGGCCGAGTCCGCCGAGATTTCATATACCGCGCGGCATTTGGCTTCTCCCGACGGCGGAGTCTTCTGGTCGGCGTCGCGGAGAACCGATACGGCTTCAAAGACCGAGGCCCCGCCGGATTCTCGATGCGAAAGGCTTGCACTAAGGTCGCTTACATTCCTGTATTTTACGCCGCCGCATTCAAGTTCCGCGCGCGGGGCGAGCGGCATTGTGTCAAGCTCCTTGTCAGACTGCATATTCGGCTTTTCTATCACGGCGTACTCCGTCATTCCCGCCGTGAATATCGGCCCCGCTTTTTCGTGCCAAAGCATCGACAGGGCGCCCCCTGTGGCATGCCCGTTTCGCAAATCGTAATACTCGGTGTCGTAGCCTGTGACTGTTGCACGATATGGCCCTTTTGCCGCAAGATATGTGCGGATGTCCTCAAAGCATTTTACCCCGTATGCGCTTTCCCTGGGAAGCTTTGCGGGTGATTGAGGAGCTTTCGCTTCGGAGTCGAGAAGCGCCGCAAGCGGCTTTACATGCGCGAAAGTATGGTGAATGCACGGAGGCTGGCCGTGGGCGCGGAAGTGCGGGCCGCCGTAGAGGAGCCCGCCGTGCGTGCATGCGCTTAGAAGCTCGAGGTTTTTAAGTGCAGCAGTGTAGAATCTGGAATCCCTGTCTGCGAGCGCCGCAAATCCCGCCTGGCACCCGTCGGAAGTCCGGCTTCCCCAATAAGTCCACTTAAAATTGCGCGTGCCCCAGCTGTTGTCCCATGCGCCGTCCGGAAGCATAAATTCTATGTGTACTTTCATGGTTTTCTCCATGATGTCGAGCGCCTCTTGGTCGCCGGTTATTTGGGCGTATCCGACAAGAGACGGTATCGTCTCTTCGACATTGTATCCCAAGTCTACCCCTTTGCAGCCGTTAGGGCTCGTAAGCCCGGTCGGCTGGGTTTCGCCGTAGATTAGAAAGTCTTTTTTCGTTATGTATTTTATCGAGCCTTTGCCGAAATATTTTGCGCGTGGAGCTTTAATGTTGCAACAATGGCCGAAGCGGCCAAGGCCGTCTTAAAAAATTCTCTTCTGTCGATAATTCCTAATAGTTCAAAATATGCGTGCGGTTGTCTGCGCATCTATAATAATTTAATTTTAAAAACTAAATTATCTTTGCCTTTATTTACAATAATTACTTTGCTGTGCGCTAAAAAAATCGATTTTACGGAGTCAAGCTCGGTTGCATTTATCTTAAGAATCTTTGCCAATATTGGTAACTGAAAGTATTTTACCCAAAAAAATTGCCCTCTGTTTGTAGTAGCGGGCAATTTCTTTAATTTTGGATTAAAATAAAACCGGATTTTTCTCTCTTGTGACAAACTGCCTTGCATTTGGAGTTAGTGCCTGCATTTGCAGACTTTAAATTTCCAGATGCAACATCGGCAGTATTGCGGCGCTTTTAAATCTCGGTGACTATGGCGTCGGCAAGGCCGTAATCTATCGCTTGTTGCGCGGTCATGAAAAAATCCCTGTCGGTGTCGGCCGCAATTTTTTCTATCGGTTGCCCGGAGGCGTCAGAGAGTATTTTATTCAGTTCCTGCCTCATGCGCTCAAGTTCCATCGCCTGAATATGCATATCCACGGCAGTTCCCGTCATTTCTCCCATTATTAAGGGCTGGTGTATCATAACCCTCGCGCTCGGGAATAGAAACCTCTTGCCTTTCGGCGCGGCGCTTAAAAGTATCGACCCCATGCTCATCGCTATTCCGGTGACGACAACCTTTACGGGGGCTTTTATAAGCTTCATTGTGTCGTATATTGACATGCCTGCGCTTATAGAGCCTCCGGGAGTGCTAATGTAAAAAGTTATTTCCTTTTCGTGGTCGAGCATGTCGAGATACAGCAGCTTGGCTACGGCGGCAGCCGCGGTTTCGTCGGTTATGGCGTCCCAGAGAAAAATTTTGCGGTCGTCGAGAAATCTCTTGGCTATCTCGTTCGAGATTGGTGCCTTGTTGTCCTTTTTATTTTCGCATTCTTCGTTCATATCTATTTGTCTTTTGAAATTTCAAAAATCGCGTATCCCGACATTAAATTCGGCAGAAACGCGCACGGTGTTTCCCAGTCGGCGCGCAAAAAATGGCGCCTATGTATTCTTATATCGTTTTTAGAGCAGAATTCCTTAAAGGAATTTACAGAAATTTGATTCGTTGGCCTGGAACTTTCCCAAGGCTCCGGATAAACTTCGTTCACAATCCTTCTTCCGGTGAGTGCGATTGAGAGCCTGTTTTGCCAATAGCCGTAGTTTACAAAGCCCACCGCTACCCTCCTCGCGACCCTAAGCGACTCAAATACAACTTCCCCCGCGTTTTCAAGCTCCGGGAGAGTCCGCGAACATACTATCCAGTCGAACGAATTGTCGCCAAATGAGCGCAGCAACTCCATAATATCTCCGTGGTATGCGTTGACGCCGCGCTTTATGCAGTGCGAGATTTTTTCAAAGTCCATGTCTACCCCAACGGCGTAAACGTCTTTCAGCCTGACTAGCTCCGCAAGCAGTATTCCGCGGCCGCAACCGAGATCCAGCACGCTTTCTCCCCTCGACACCCACTCGCTTATCGCTTTGAGTTCGATTTTCTTTTTCAGGCTCGATTTTGTCTTGTCTTCCGGCATATCGTTTAGGCGTCGAGGAAAAATTCGACGAGTTTATATAGTTTGGGAGAGTGTATCAGGAAGGAGTCATGCCCCAAATCGCTCTTCACTTCGGCGTAAGAAGCCGTCTTGTGCAGGCGCAGGAGCGCGCGCACTATTTCCCTGTTTTGCTCGGGCGGGAATAGCCAATCTGACGTAAACCCCACGACGAGCGCCTTTGCCTTGACTCCGGCGAAAGCCCCTTCAAGCGTTCCACCTCCGTAAGCACGCAGGTCAAAAAGGTCGAGCGCACGGGTGAAATAAAGATACGTGTTCGCGTCGAAGCGGTTTACGAAAGACTGTCCTTGGTGGTGCAGATAATTTTCAATCTCAAACGACGGCTTAAATATGCCTGAATTTGCAAAGGCGGCCTTATGCTCGCGTCCGAATTTGCCCTCCAGACCCTTGTCGGATAGGTATGTTATGTGCGCCATCATTCTGGCTATGCTAAGCCCCACGCTCGGGGTTCTGTCGAGCGCATAATTGCCGCCGTTCCACACCGGATCCTGCATTATTGCCGACCTGCCGACTTCGTTGAAGGCGATTGCCTGCGCGTTGATTCGCGATGTTGTCGCGAGCGCGCATATTCTCTCGACCCTATCTGGATAGTCTATCGCAAGCTGCAACACCTGCATTCCGCCCATTGAGCCTCCTATGGCCATCTTCAATTTTTCTATCCCAAGATAGTCAACGAGCCTCATTTGCACTGCGACAATGTCGCGGATTGTCACCGCGGGAAAAGACAGGTTGTAGCGCTCGCCAGTCTTTGGGTTTATCGAGGACGGCCCCGTCGTGCCGCGGCAGCCGCCTATGCAGTTGGCGCATATTATGTAATATTTGTTTGTGTCGAGCGGCTTGGAGGGCCCGATTATATTGTTCCACCAGCCCGATTTCCTGTCGTTTAAAGAATAGACTCCCGCGCAGTGGTGGTCTCCGGTGAGGGCGTGGCATACGAGTATCGCGTTAGACTTCTCGTCGTTTAAGCGCCCGTAGGTTTCGTATCGTACGTTGAACGAATCAAGATGCCCGCCAAGCTCGAAATCAAGCGGTTCTTCGCACTTGAAATCCGAGTAGGCGACAAGGCCTACCTCTCCTTGGTAGTCGTCGGAGGGAAATATGAAATCGCTCGAATCGTTCATTTTTCTTCTTTTGTGGCGTCTTTGCCTTGGATTGCGCTTTTCTCCTTAGCGGAGGTCTGTGGCTGCGCGCGCTCTGATTCCTGCGGCGGGGCGGGGGCTATGTTTGCCTCGGCGGATTTTATTATGTCGCTGGCCATTCGTTCGGTGACGAGCTCTAACCTTACGCTTTTGCCGTTCCTCAACACTTTAAACACCGCCGTTTCCGATGGGCGTATGAAAAATGTATGCGCGCGCAGCTCTGTGTTGTTTGAGACTTTTTTAGAATTTATCTCTATTATTTCATCGCCAACCATAAACCCCGCCTTTTTTGCGGGCGCGTTTTCTGCGACAAATTCCACGACGACTTTCGTGCCGTTTGCGGGATCCGGAACATCTTTTGCCAAAAGCCCGAACCAGCTGTATATCGGCTCTCCGCAAATCATTATGTCGTCGCGTATCTTGGCGGCTGCGCGCGCGGGCAGTATAAAGCTTCCGCCTATTTCAGGAAGGGAGGCTACTATCATTCCAGCGAATTTGCCGTCGAGTGTAAATACCGCTCCTCCCGTGCTTCCGCGCGGCGCAGGTATGTTAGTTCTGACATACACTGTCGGAAGAAACCTTCCGCCGAACTCTATGTTTTGCCCGGTTGCCATTCCCATGCGCGGAGAGGCGGCAAACCCCATTTCATGGGAGATTGAAACAAGCACAGTAGCCGGCTTTACAGGCTCGGCGGCGGAGTCCATCAAAACCACGGGAAGATCCGCCGACTTGAAATTGCCAGCTATCTTTATTACAGACACTGTCGTTATGGGGTCGAATCCCACATTTTCGGCGTCGAGAAGGCGGCCGTTGTATTCTATCCAGAGTTTTTGCGCGCCCCTTGTTATGAATGCGCTCGTCATTACGGCGCCGGTTTTGCTCGCTATGAACCCGGAACCGACGTCGAGTATAGTGGTCTTTGCCTCGTTGCCGGCGGAGTCTTTTGAATGAATCTCTTTTTTCGCGTAAACTTTTACTATGCTGTTTTTGTTGTTCTCAAAAAGTGAATATAGGCTCTCTTGAAGCCCGCATGCCGCGTCAAAGCCTGATTCCGCGCGCGCCGCGGCGGCCGCGGACATCGCGGCGGCCAATATGAGCGTCGTTGCGGTTTTTAATATTCGCATAAAAAGTTTCATTTAATAATGGTCTTCGATTTAGGCGTAATCAAGCGTAAACTTGGCGCGCCCGAATGCCTATTTTTACTGCTCAGGCTCAACCCGGCGGCTCGGCTTTCGGGGAAAAATTTGCGCGCGCTCCCAAGGATTTACACCGTGTGGGCGTTTTCCCTCATTGTGCTCAATTCGCAGAAGTGCTCCTGGCAGGAGAACGGGGGCTCGTCGGCAGGCGTCTCGCGCTTGTAGTAGGCGCCGTTGGAATGCAAAAATGTTGCGAATTTATTGTCTTTTAGCATGGAATCGAGTATTTCGTCGCAGATTCTCGCTTTTATATCGGCATCTTCTATCGGAAATATACATTCTATGCGCTTGAACATGTTGCGGGTCATGATATCTCCGCTTCCGGCAAAGACTTCCGGTTTTCCGCCGTTCTCGAAGTAATATATGCGGCTGTGTTCGAGATATACGCCGACGATGCTCCGCACGGTTATATTTTCGCTCATGCCTTTTACTCCCGGAACAAGCCCGCATATTCCGCGGACAATCATGTCTATCTTGACTCCTGCGTTGGAGGCGCGGTATAGGGCGTCTATCGAAGACTGCTCTATTACCGAGTTTACCTTTATTATTATCCGGGCCTTTTTTCCTGCCTTCGCATGGGCTATCTCGCGCTCGACAAGCTCTATAAATTTTGAATGAAAGCAGAACGGCGCAACCCAGAGCTTCTTAAATTCAGGGTTGAGGACTTTGCCCGTAAGCGTATTGAATAAGTCCGCAACTTCCGAGGCTATTTCGGCGTTTGCAGTGAATAGTGAAATGTCTGTGTAGAATTTCGCAGTTTTAGAGTTGTAATTGCCGGTTCCCAAATGGGCGTACCTTCTCAATTTCCCGTCGTCTTCCTTCCTCACTACAAGGCATGTTTTGCAGTGCGTTTTGTAGCCAACAATTCCGTATAAAACGTGAACTCCGCATTCCTCCAATTCGCGCGCCCACTGAATGTTGTTCTCTTCGTCGAAGCGCGCTTTTAGCTCTATTAGCACCGTCACTTGCTTGCCGTTCGCCGCCGCTTTTTTAAGCGAGTTTACTATCGGAGACCCGCGGCTTGTGCGGTAGAGGGTCATCTTTATCGCCAGCACTTTTGGATCCGCCGCGGCGGAAGCCACAAAATCCTCAACCGGATTAAAGCTGTCGTACGGGTGGTGGAGCATTCTGTCGCGCTCGCGGATTACGGAGAATATGTCGTCACCGCTCTTGAAACAGTGGGGCAGAAACGGCTTAAAGGGCGGAAATTTCAAGTCGGGCCGCTCTATCATGTCGTAAACTGCGGCAAGGCGCGCGAGATTCAGCGGGCTTCCGTTAATTTTATAGACAAAACTTTCGTCGAGGTCGATTGCGTCTACGAGCTCTTTCAGGGCGGTTTCACTCACGCAGCTTTCTATTTCGAGCCTTACGGCGGCGCCTTTCCTGCGGTTGTGGAGCTCGTTTTCTATCGTTTGAAGCAGATTTTCCGTTTCTTCGTCGTCGAAGTATAAGTCGGAGTTGCGCGTTATCCTAAATATTGCGCCGCCGCGGACTTTGTATCCCGGGAAAAGCTCCTCCGCAAAATACTTTATGGTGTCGCTCAAATACACCAAACGCGTTTCGCCGTCTTTGCCGAAATTGTCCATTTTTATGAAGCGCGGCAAGATCGGGGGAATCGGGACTATCGCTATGTCGCTCGGCGCGCGCCTTATTGCCGGATTTGCTATTTGCAGCAGCACATACAATCCCTTGTTGCGCAAGTGGGGAAACGGATGGGCGGGGTCGACGGCTAGCGGCGTAAGGGCGGGGTATATATTGTCGTCGAAGAATTTTTTTAGCCACGCCTTCTCCTCCGCAGAACATTCCTTCGGGGTTTTAAAGAAAATTTTTTCCTTGCGGAGGGCGGGCATTATTTCGTCCGCCCAGACCCTGTATTCGTCGTCGTTCATCGCGGAGGTTATTTCGCTTATCCTCCTGAGCTGCTCGCGCGGGCCGAGCCCGTCAAACCCCACTTCCAGCACGCCCGATTCAAGCTGCTGTTCAAGCCCCGCGACGCGTATCTCGAAAAATTCGTCGAGATTGTTGCTTACTATCGAGAGAAATCTGAGCCTTTCAAGCAGGGGGAACGACGGCTCTGAGCACAAATTCAATACCCTTCTATTGAAGGCGAGCCAGCTAAGCTCCCTGTTAAAGTATTTATTTTCGTGATGTCGGGCTGATTTCATATTTCTAATCCTTCTCGTATGCGCGCGCAAATCAAGCGGCTTATATAAAGACGCTTTTTGCGCGGCGTAAGTTCAAACAACTTTGCGGAAAACGCGCATTTGGCGTTTTGCGGCGCTCAGGCAGACTGCGGCGCCAAGTGCCAATTAGGGCGCAAAAGCCGAACTGTGCCGCATTCCGCCACAATTATATAAGGCAAATTTGTTAGATTTTTGCGAGGGCTTGCTCGAAATCCGCGATAATGTCGTCTATGTGCTCGAGCCCCACGGATACTCTTATTAGTTCGGGGAGTATACCGGTTGCCCTTTGTTCCTCGTCGGAAAGCTGCCTGTGGGTTGTGCTCGCCGGGTGGAGGACTCCCGTGCGGGTGTCGGCAACATGTATTACAAGCGCCGCGAGTTCCAGCGAGTTTAACAGTTTTTCCGCGGCGGCTCTTCCGCCCTTCGGCCCAAACGTCATTACTCCGCCGCATGCTTTCAGGTATTTTTTCGCAAGCCCTGCGCTCGGGGAATTTTTCAGGCCGGGGTATTCTACCCAGTCGACTTTTGGGTGCGCCGCAAGGTATTCGGCAAGCTTCATGCCGTTTTCGCTGTGCTTTTGCATTCTAAGCGGCAGCGTTTCCAGATTCATATTCGTAAGCCACGCATTCATCGGCGACATCATCATTCCGAAGTCGCGCATTACGTGCGTGCGCGCCTTTGTTATGAAGGCTAGATTCCCGAAAGCCTTTGTGTATACGAGGCCGTGGTAGCTTTCGTCGGGAGTAGTAAGCCCAGGGAACTTGTCGGACGCGGAATAGTCGAAGTCGCCCTTGTCGATTACTATGCCGCCGAGGCTGCATGCGTGCCCGTCGGCGTACTTTGAAAGGCTGTGTATTACGATGTTTGCGCCGTAATCGAAAGGCCTGCAAAGGTAGGGCGTTGGGAAAGTGTTGTCGACGGCGAAGGGAACGCCGGCGCGGCGCGCGACACTCGCGAACTTTTCAAAGTCGAGCACTTTTACGCTCGGATTTGACAGGCTTTCGCCGAATATGAGCTTGGTGTTCGGGCGCACAGCCGCGAATATTTCCTCTTCCGAGGCGTCTTGGTCAACGAAGGTAGTTTCTATCCCAAGTTTCTTAAAAGAGTGACCGAGAAGATTACTCGTTCCGCCGTAAATCGTTCCCGCGCTAACTATGTGGTCTCCGGCTTCGCAGAGGTTTGTGACGAGAATCGACGTTGCGCTTTGGCCGCTCGAACAGGCTATCGCGCCGACTCCCCCTTCAAGGGCAGCCATCTTTTTCTCTAAAACCTCCACGGTTGGATTAGAGAGGCGCGTATAGAAGTGTCCTGATATTTCAAGGTCGAAAAGCTTTGCGAGCTCTTCGGCGGTATCGTACTTAAATGTTGTGCTTTGGGCGATTGGCGCAACGCGCGGCTCTCCGTTTTTGGGTTCCCAGCCCGCCTGGACTGCGAGCGTTTCAATGTGCAGATTCTTTTTCATATTCTATCCTTCAAATGCGTATGTTTTTTTCAAAAGCCGGGCAAGCGCCTCGAAATCGGCCGGAGGGCGGGCGGTCACATCTATCTCCACGCCGTCGCGGACGGGGTGGGGCAGCCTAAGCCTTTGGGCGTGCAGCATTACGCGCTCCGGCGGGGGTATTTCGCGAAATTTGTTCTTTTGGAATTTGTAGGTGTAGTCGCCCATGATTGGAAAGCCGAGATCCGACATGTGCACGCGAATCTGGTGGGTTCTGCCTGTGTATATCTTGCACCTCACAAGAGCAGCCTTGGCGCCGTACTTTTCTTCTACAAACCATTCCGTGTGGGCGTCGCGGCCGGTTGAATCGTCGCACACGCACATCTTTGTCCGGAAGGAGGGGTGGCGGCCAATATTCTTTTTTATGCAACCGCTCCTGACGGTGGGGACTCCGGATATCAACGCGATATACTCCTTGTCAATCTCGCGCTTCCCAAATAGCTCGACAAGCCCGTAGTATGCGGCGTCGGTCTTGGCGAGCACCATTACTCCGGAAGTTTCCTTGTCTAGCCTGTGGACTATGCCGGGGCGCATTGCGCCGCCCGCGAGGCTCAGGGCGCAGTGCGAACTCATCGCATGGACGAGCGTGTCGGGGCCCGTGCCGCTCCCGGGGTGCACTGTCATTCCGGCGGGCTTGTTTACCACTACGACGTCTTCGTCCTCATACAATATTTCAACCGGGATATCCGCGGGCTCTATCGATGTCGGAGGAGGCTCGGGAAGCTCAGCCTCGAGCGTGTCCCCGGGATTGAGTATAAATTTTTTGCCGATAGGCTTGCCGAGGAGAGTCACTTTCCCAGCCGAAAAGCTCTCTAAAAGCCGCGAGCGGGAAATTCTGTCGGATAGAAACGCGGCAAGCGCCTTGTCGGCGCGCGTCGGCTCCGCTCCTTCCGGGTGCGTGTATGTCGCAGTCTCTGGCATATTCCGGTTTTTCCGCGCGGCGTCGGCGCTATGATTTTAGGTATTGGGGGTTTAATTTTTCTATGCCTTCGCCGACAAACAGCCCGTCTTTGCGCACCACTTTGCCGTCAAATTCTATCGTTCCGCCGCCCCACTCGGGAGTTTGAATGCAAACCATGTCCCAGTGTATGCGCGAGCGGTTGCCGTTGTCGGCAGTCTCGTACGACTGGCCGGGAGTGAAGTGGAATGAACCCGCGATTTTCTCGTCGAAGAGTATGTCGCGCATGGGCTTGTTTATGTACGGATTAAATCCCATTGCGAACTCTCCGATGTACGATGCTCCCTCGTCGCTCGCAAGTATCTTTTTTAGCTCGTCTGTCTTTGAGGGCGATTTCGCGTCGACAATTTTTCCCTTCTCAAATACGAGCGTTATAGAGTCGAATGAAATCCCGTTGTAAACGGTCGGGGCATTGTAGAACACGACGCCCTCCACTGAATCGCGCACGGGGGCCGTAAAAATTTCTCCGTCGGGAATATTGTACTGCCCGCCGCATGGAATTGCGGGGATAGACTTTATCGAAAAACTAAGGTCGGTGCCGTTCCCGTATATCCTGACTTTGTCGGTGGATTCCATGAGCCGGCGGACGGCTTGCATGCCTTCCTCCATCTTGTCGTAATCCATAGTGCAGACCTCGAAATAGAAGTCCTCAAATGCGCTTGAGCTCATCTGCGCCTGCTGTGCCATGGCGCAAGTGGGCCAGCGCAGAACGACCCATCTTGTTTTGTTGACGCGCCAGTCGACGGAGGGTTTCATGGCCTTCGCAATTTTTGCCATGTTCGCCTGGGGGACGTCGGAGTTCTCGAATATGTTGGAAGATCCCCTGACCGCGATGTAGGCGTCCATTTTCTTCATCTTTGAAAGCGAGCATTCGGCCTCGACCGCGAGGCGCTCGTCGGAGGCGGCGAGGGCGAGGGCGCGGTTTATGCGCGGATTTGAAATGTCCACGTGCGGGAAAGCCCCTCGGGAAACTACTTCGTCGATGAGCGCCTCTACCATCTCGGCGGGCGTCTCGGATACGTCTATGAGTACGTGTTCTCCAGCGGCGACTTTCGTTGAGTGCCCGCAGAGTGTCTTTGCGAGTTTTATGTATCTCGGATCCATATTACGGTTGGGAAAAAGTTGTCTTATATATTTATCGTGAATTTTGCAAAATGTGAAGGCGCTAATTGAAAAAATCAGATTTTTGTCATATTGGGCTTTTTGGGGGACAAGTCTGGAGATTTGGTGTCGAATATCGACTTTGGGAGGCTATCGCGCAGGTTTGCAGATTCAAAGCGCAAAATATCTTTATCGCGCGATGATTCGTCCCTCAATTCCGCTTCCCGCATAATCCACCGAGAATCTATTTTTTTTACAGAAGCGAGCTTCAAGGTTTTTAGCGGCCGCGAGTCTGAACTTAAAATTTGAGCCTGCACGGGAGAGCTAAATTCGCGTGAAAGCGCAAGCCTCACGGAATTTTGTCCCGCAGTTGCGGAATCTGGTGGCGCGAGCCTGAAAAAATGGACTGCCTGGCCTATTCTGCCTGCTCCCTCATAGGCGGGCTTCCAAAATTTGTAGGGCATCAGCAAGTCGAACGGGGCATATAAAAAGCCCTCTGCGAGAGGTTTTGACCATTCTGCCGGCGGCAATTCCACAAACGAACCGTTTGAGAGCTTGAATACCTTAGGCTCTGCGGGGTTGTTTATTAAAATATAGTCGGCGAGGCATTTCTCAGCAGTCTGCCCGCCGCGCGGCCCAAAAACCCTTATGCGGGTTTTGTCGTAGCCTTCGCCGGTTTTTGTCCCGAAAATTTCGCCAGTGTAGCGGGTCTGTTCGCCTTTGCGCGGGCGGTGGGTTATGGTAAAGCCCATGCAGTAGTCGCCTGAAATTCCAGCACGGGAAAATTCGCCCCACATTTCATTTGCCTCCTCCGCCGAAAGCGGGCGCACGGCGTTTGTGTCGGCCCCGCCGCGCGGCGCGGCTGACGAGCTTAAAATAAAAATGAGCGCCGCAATAGCGCCCATAACTGCCGTAAACAGTTTTCGCATCAAAGTTATTTCTTGGCGGGCGCGGCCGAATTTGCGGGAGTTTCCGACTTAGCTGGAGTTTCCGACTTCGTCGCGGGAACTGCGACAGTCGCGGTCGCGCTCTTATTTTCCGCTTTTGTTTTGGTTTCCGCAATAGCGTCAAGGGGATTGGATTTCTTCGCGTCGGATTTTCCCGATTCCGGCGCGACGGCTACTATCGAGGGGACTTTTTGCATTTGCGGCTTGTCGGACGCCGAATAGACGTACCCGAGGTACAGCCCGGCTGATATCACGAAGAAAAGCACGCAAAGCTTTACGGTGGTCTTTGTTAGAACGTTAGTAGTTTCCCCGCCGAAAATTCCCTCGGCTGCACCGCCTCCGAGGCTTGCGCCCATGCCGGAATTTGCGTTCGGGCGCTGCATGAGAATCACCAGCACCAAAAGCAGGCACACGATGATTAGTATGAGGGTAAACAATCCTATAAGAATGGAACTCATTTATAATATCCTCTTATTTAAATCCAATTAAAGGCATATAGTTTGATTAAAAATCCGCCTGAATCAACACTTTTTTATTAAAGACAATTAGGAAAATCCGGAGAGGTCTGGGCATGCCGCGCGCTCAAAATAAAACGGTATGGCAAATATCTCATAGATGCCCGCTAAATGTCTGGGGGCGGGAACAGATTTTTTTGCGCTTCTTGCCGGGCATTCATTATTGAAGCATTTTTTTGTTTAAGCGCGCTACTGCCGCGGCCGCAGATAAGATATTTGCAAAAATGCCGCAATGCCCGTTAATTTTAATTTTTTTCCGGTGGATCATCTATTTTATTTTGCATGCCAATCTTATACGCCCGCAAAGACTGCCTGTATTGTTTGACATGCAATTTATATTTTGATAATTTTTTTGCATGAAAAATTTTATTTTAGTTTTAAAGGCATTGGCTATTGCGGCAACTTTCTGTCTTTCGACCGAATCGCGCGCCGAATTTGAGGAAGTCCCTGTCCCCAAAGACGGCTTCAAGGCCGAGTATTCGCCCGAGGTGGAAAATTACCCCGCGCTGCGCGGCATGAATCTCGTATCGTGCTTTAAGTATGGCGAGCGCGATATTGCAGACCTTGCTGCATTGAAAGCCAATCTCATACGCTGGCAGATCAGCCGCAATTACAAGCGCCCAGGCAAAAATAGGGATATCGCCGACTACGACAAGTGGATAGATTCCGAGATTGAAAAAATAAGGAAAATTTCGCAAATGGCGCGCAAGCATGGAATAAGGATTGTCATAGAAATGCATACTCCGGTGGGCGGGGTCGCAAAAAACAACGACATGATGATGTTTTACGAGCCTCAGTACGCGGAACATTTTGTGGAGGTATGGCGGAAAATCGCGAGCGCATTGAAGGGCGACAACACGATATTTGCGTATGATTTGATAAACGAGCCCGTCCAGAGCCGCCCGCCTGTAATCGATTATTTGAAGCTCCAATACGCGGCGGCAAAAGCCATAAGGGAAATAGACCCGTCAAAGCCACTGATAGTTGCAAGCGACGGCTGGAACAACCCTGCGACGTTTAAAAAACTGCGCCCGCTTCCGTTGAAGGATATTCTTTATTCCGTACACATGTACCGCCCCCACGAATATACGCATCAGGGAATTCAGTCTGGAACAAATATGGACGACATACGTGCGGGAAGAACCGTCAAGTATCCGTCTGGAAAGTTTTCAAAGGCGGACATTGCGCGCGAGCTTTCGCCGGTCACAGATTTTGAGGAAAAGTACGGCGCGAAAATATTTCTAGGAGAGTTCGGGCTGGTCCGTTGGGCGCCCAACGGCGGAGAATATTTGAGGGACTGCATAGAATTTTTTGAATCGCGCGGATGGAGTTGGGCAAACCACGCCTACCGTGAAACATACGACGGATTTTCCCCGGAACATTCAGACGACGTAAACGTGAAGGAAAAAGATTTAAACAATCCGCGATTGAAAGCTCTTTTGGAGGGATTCTCTAAGAATAAACCGCTCCGATAAGCGCGGGCGTTTAGAGATTTTATCCTATGCGATAAAATTTGCGTAGCGTTCTAATATATTTATTAAAAGCAGTATTTTTATTATTGCGGGCGGGCGTTTGTTAGCCCGCTTTTTTTTTGATAGATAGACTGCAAAATGACAAAATTGATTTTTTGCGAGCCGAAAAATTTTTAATCTACCGATTCGGGAAAGTGTAAAATATTTTTCTACTCCTAAACTTTCTCGGCGGTATAAAAAAACTGTGCGGCAAACCATATAGACAATGCGCCGCAATAAAAAGCGCATGGCGTAAAAATATCTGCCCATGCGCGGCAGCCGCCGTCAAATCCCAACATCGAGAGTCTTATAGAGCAGGGAAACAAAAACTGGCCCGCGCGAGGAAGCGCATTATCCCCTACGCATATATTTACCCATGCCTCATCTGGCGGGCTACTCGCAGCTGCATAAAAACGCCGCTACACAGGCTTTAAATGGGATAAATGTTAATGCGCAGCGAAAGATTATTTGCGCCTGCGCCGCGCGGCAAATAAGAATGCAAACAGCCCGAAAACCGCCGCGATTGCCGCGGGTTCGGGAACCTGCGTGAAGCTTACAGTCAGCATATTGCCGTCCCATGCGAAATCCGCGAGAGCTCCCAAGAGATTCTTGGCGATGAAGTCGCTGTTTGCGTCGCTTTCGTCAAAGCCTTTGAGCGAGTCGGCAAGTATCAGAGTGTATGCGGGTTCTCCAATAAGCGTAGACGCGTCGAATCCGTTGAAATCTATACCGATTTTCTCGCTTCCTTCCCTCGAAAGCTCTCCGAGAGAAAGCGTGTAAATGCCCGCCGCAATTGAATTCACATTGGCTATTAATATGTCGCCCGAAGACAAAACCGCATTCGCGAACATTGCGCCGTCGCCAAGCGCACCAAATTTTCCGCCGTCGAGTATTAAGGTTCCATTTGGGGAAAACGACTGGTTCTGGAAATATAAAGTGCCGCCCGATACTGTGACTGAATCCACAAGGTATCCGGTAGCGGAGCTTGTTTGAGACTTGTCGGAAAATATCATCGTTTGGCTATGCGTGGCGGATTTGTCCATCTTTATATGAAACTGCTCGCCGCCTGTATTTCTAAATACTCCCTGCCAGACTGCGTCGGACTTATTGGTGAAGGTCATTGTGGTCTTGTGCTCGGAGGCGTTGTAAGTTTCGGTCATTCTGAGTGTCGCAATGCCGTTTAGCCCGCCAATGGTTATGTTGCTGTCGAAGGCCTCCGAAGGGTCGAAGGTGTCCGCCTTGTTGCCGAGCTTGTAGTTTATGTCCCATTCTGAAAGGCACTCATTGTTCACTGTGCTCTTGTAAGTAGTGTCAAAGTTCACAACACCGTTTACTATGAAGTTTGTCACCCCCGTATTTAAGATTATTCTTTGCGAATTTAAATCTTCCGACGAGGTATATCCTGGGGTTTGCATGAAATTAAGGTCTCCGTCGAGTTGGAATGTGCAGTTTTTCTGCACAGTTGTTGTTTGCCATACATTTGGGCTGGTTTCTCTCGATACCACCTCATTTGTGATTTTCAACGACATACCCTGATTGTATAGCGATGTGTAGGAGGACTTATTTGTAATATTCATGTCGCCAAAAACATGGTATGTGTTCCCCATATAGTTTGTCGTACCTCCTCCTATCATATCACCGCCGATTGTGATATTCATTCTTGCGGCATTCCAGTAAACATTGGCATAGTCCAATGTCACATTGAGGTTCCCCGCAATGTGCAAATCGGTATTGGCAGCGGCTATGATAGTTACGTCAGGGGTGACAGTTGAGGAGGCGGATGTTGGGTGGAGGCTTATATTGTAATTCAGATCGTGTATAGTTATTGGAGTGCCTGAATATCCCGACACCAATCCTGTTTGAATATTCGTGTCTATCGTGACCCAGAGATTATTGTTGGCGCCGGGCTTGGTGACTACTCCGGCGCTCGTCTGCCAAATTACATCTGAATTAAAATATGGCAAATTTGCCCAAAGGCCTTCGGTTTTAAAATCTTTTGTGCAGTATAGATCTGTGTATTCAGAATCTTGGGCGACGGCAGAGAAAAAAGGTATAAAAAGGAGAACAGCTGCAGTGGTATAATTAAGTTTCATATATAAATCAATGAACTCAAATCCCATAAATGTCAATATTTTAAAGATATAAAAATATATTAAACTTGGATTACAATGGAATAATGCCGTCGCCTTGAATGCTTAGACGTAAAAAACGAGAAAATTATAGAATAAAAGTATGCAGGCGCATCTCGCGCTTGAACGCCTATGCGCGTCCAAGTTTGTCAATCACAAGGGCGAAATTTTTGGGCAGAGGCGCGCATATTTCATTTGCGCCGAGCTCGGGACAGTTGAAGTCAGATCCGTTGAATGAAATTTTCTGCAAGTGCAAAAATAAATGCGGGTAGATTGGCTTCTCGAATTTTTCCCCGCGCTTTAATTTGTAGCTGCCTTTGAATTGCGAGGTAAATATTTGTCCGCCGCGCGAATAAACCGATTCCCCTATTATCTTTAAACCTTTTTCCGCCGCATGCAGGCGTATTTGGTGCGGCCTTGCGCTTGCCGAGCGAGCGCGCCATAATTGAAAATCCCTAAAATCCTCCGCAAGCTCAAAGGCGGTTCTGCATTTTTTGCCGTACCTGTGCGAAACAGTCCATACGCGCCTGTTTTCATTTTTTACAATCGGGAGGTTTACCTCAAAATTTTTTGGGAGATTCTGGGATTTACGGGCAAGCAAAATAAATTCGTAAGCGACATATCCCGAGCCTTCTGCGTTGCGCAACACTGCCGCCGTACTCTTGTCGCACGCGACAACGCATGCGCCCGACACTTCGTAGTCGCATTGAAGCGCGCAAAAGGGCGACTTTATTCCAAGCCTTTCGAGTTCGGGCTTCCCCGCCTGTTTCCTTATGGCAGCCACTATCGGGGCATACTGCATCTCGTAAGGCTCTGTTACCTCATGCGGCATAGCGGGAGAGCCTGAATACGGCTCAAAAAGGGTGTCGGCGGGCTTGGATATTGCGGCGAAAAGCCCTTTTTTTGCGCACAGCACGTCAAGCCGCGTGGGACGGTCGAATAGAGTTTTTTGCGGGAATCCGATTTTATCCGGAATCCCGTCTGTCGAGTTGACGCTTTCTTTGCCCTCTTGCACAGCGCACTTGGCTTTCCTCACGGCATTTTCCTCAAAATTTTTTGCGCAAGAAGTTGGCGATTCGCGGCAGTCGCTTTCTGCGGCGTTATTTTTTTGCGTAGGACATTCGCGGACTTCACCGCGCGGGCAGACTTGCGTATTTTGCTGGGCGGTTTCGTTTTTTGTCGGCTGCAAGGCGCTTTTTTTATCGTCCTTTTCGGGCATAATTTTTTCTTTCGTCAGTGCGGGGCGCGATGAGTTTTGCCGGAGCATTTTTTTTGTATGTTTATCACTACAAACGCGCGCAAGCCGAAGCCACGGGCGCGCTTGTAGGATTCCTCCGGAGCGGTGTTTTATCAGTCCGGAAATTTTGCGTCGAGCACGTCGCGCGTCTGCTTTTCGCGGAATGCTTCAAGCTTCTGCGCGTAGGCATCGTCGGATAGCGCGAGCATTTGCACCGCCGCAATCGCCGCGTTTACCGCGCCGGCTTTTCCTATCGCAACTGTGAGAACGGGAACTCCGCGCGGCATCTGGACTGTTGAAAGCAGCGAGTCCATTCCGTCTGTCGCCCAGCCTTTCATCGGAACCCCGATTATCGGAAGGCGCGTGTGCGCGGCGAGCACGCCTGCCAAATGGGCTGCTCCGCCTGCCGCCGCAATTATTACCTTTATACCGCGCGCCTGCGCTGTTGAGGCAATTTCAGTGGCTTTTGCGGGCGTCCTGTGGGCGCTTGCTATGTTCCTTTCGTATGGAACTCCAAAGTTTTCGAGGGTTTGGGCGCAGTGCTTCATGGTTTCCCAGTCGCTAACGCTGCCCAATACTATACTTACCAAAGGCTTGTCTTGCATAGGGTATACATACTTTCAGAATCGGAGCGGAATACAAGCAGAAAACGATTGTGCCTACTTCGCAATATGCATTTTGAATTTTATCCGAATTTTTTTTACGGCAATAATATTACTCTATTGCCCGAATCACATTTAAAATAAATCGTGTAATTTAAAAAATCCTTTGCGGCATAATTTAATTGCAGTGCGCCTTCAAAATTTTAGGGCTTTGCGCGCAATCCAATCAAAAAAACTTTGCGCAAAAGTCGGATTTTCTGCAGATTTTTAAAATTGCAATCCGCTTGCGCGCGAATTCACAAAAAGCGCACCTTCGGCTACACTACTTTTAATACGCTTGCACTGACAACAAAAGCTCAGACGCTCAAAGAGTGCATTTGCGGCCGCCTGCAAACAGATTGAAACCCCATAAAAATAGAGCTACCTCAGGCAATTTTTTTATGCAGCTTTTTGGCGTATAAAAAATATTCCGTAAAAATTGTACTATGGCGTGCGCCTGAAAACCTTGCGGATAATCTTATATCTACTCTAAAAAATCCGCAATCGCTACAATTTATCCCGACCTTCCACCCAATCCTAAAACATGCGAAAGGCTGTATAAAAAATAAAAATTGCGGCTTGATAATCGCATAAAAAAAGCGGGCAGGGGAAATCCCCCGTCCGCTTAAATTATCTGAATTTCTACGCCGTATTATGCGAGCAGCAATTCGAGAATCTTTTTCGCCGATTCCGGAATTACGGTACCGGGCCCGAATATTGCGCTCGCGCCGTGGTCGAGAAGGAATTTGTAGTCCTGCGCGGGAATTACGCCGCCGACTATAATCATTATGTCTTCTCTTCCGAGTTTCTTCAACTCTTCAACGAGAGCGGGCAGAAGCGTTTTGTGCCCAGCCGCGAGAGAGCTCATCGCCACGACGTGGACGTCGTTTTCAACAGCCATTTTCGCTGTTTCTTCGGGCGTCTGGAACAAGGGCCCCATATCGACGTCAAAGCCGAGGTCGGCGTACGCCGTTCCGACGACTTTCGCGCCGCGGTCGTGCCCGTCCTGACCCATCTTCGCGATGAGGATTCTGGGTTTGCGTCCCTCTTTCTCTTCAAACTTCTTTATAAGCTTGGATATTTCCGAAACGATTTCGGCGTTTTTCTTGTCCTTCATAAGCTCCTTCTCGTACACGCCGCTTATCGAGCGGATTACGGCCTTGTACCTTCCGAATACTTTTTCGCATGCGAGCGAAATTTCGCCGAGGCTCGCGCGGGCTTTTGCGGCTGCAACGCTCAATTCAAGCAGGTTGCCCTTGCCGGTAGCGGCGCATTCGGTGATGGATTCGAGTATGCGGCGGACTTCGTCGTTGTCCCTGTTCTTGCGGAGCACTTCCAGCTTCTTGATTTGGGCTTCGCGGACTGCCGTGTTGTCGATGTCGAGAATGTCGAGGGGCGCTTCCTTGTCGAGCTTGTACTTGGTGAGCCCGACGATGGTTTCGCGGCCGCCGTCGATGCGCGCCTGCCTTCTTGCGGAGGCTTCCTCGATTCTGAGTTTCGGAAGGCCCGCTTCGATTGCCTTTGTCATGCCGCCGTGCGATTCGACTTCCTGTATGTGGCCCCACGCGCGCTTTACGAGGGCGTCGGTCAGGCTCTCAACGTAGTAGGAGCCGGCCCACGGGTCGATTACGCGGCAGATGCCGGTTTCGTCCTGCAAGTAAAGCTGCGTGTTGCGCGCGATTCTCGCCGAGAAGTCGGTCGGCAGGGCTATCGCTTCGTCGAGCGCGTTCGTATGCAAGCTCTGAGTGTGCCCGAGGGCGGCACCCATCGCCTCGATTACCGTGCGGGTAACGTTGTTGAAGGGATCCTGCTCTGTGAGCGACCAGCCGCTTGTCTGCGAGTGCGTGCGCAACGCCATGCTCTTGAGGTTTTCGGGGTTGAAACCCTTGACGATTTTCGCCCAGAGCATTCTCGCCGCGCGCATTTTTGCGACTTCCATAAAGTAGTTTTTGCCTATCGCCCAGAAGAAGCTGAGTCTCGGCGCAAACTGGTCGACTTTAAGGCCGGCCTTTTCGCCGCATCTCAAATATTCGAGCCCGTCCGCGAGCGTGTACGCCATTTCGAGGTCTGCGGTGGCTCCCGCTTCCTGCATATGGTAGCCGGAAATGGAGATGCTGTTGAACTTCGGCATATTCTTCGAGGTGTACGCGAATATGTCGCCGATTATGCGCATCGAGGGTTCCGGGGGATAGATGTAGGTGTTGCGGACCATGAACTCCTTCAAAATGTCGTTCTGAATGGTTCCGGTGAGCTGTTCGAGCTTTGCGCCCTGTTCCAGGCCTGCGACTATATAGAATGCGAGAATCGGAAGAACGGCGCCGTTCATCGTCATGGAAACGGACACTTGCGAAAGCGGGATCTTGTCGAACAGCACTTCCATATCCATAATGGAATCGACAGCAACGCCCGCCTTGCCGACGTCGCCGACTACGCGCGGGTGGTCGGAGTCATAGCCTCTGTGGGTCGCGAGGTCGAAAGCAATGGAGAGGCCTTTCTGCCCTGCCGCGAGGTTGCGGCGGTAGAATGCGTTGGATTCTTCGGCTGTCGAGAAGCCTGCGTACTGGCGAACCGTCCACGGGCGCACTACGTACATCGTGGCGTACGGTCCCCTGAGGTACGGAGGTATGCCTGCCGTAAAGCCGAGGTGTTCCATTCCTTCGTAATCGGCCGCGGTGTAGAGCGGCTTTACGGGAATTTGCTCCATCGTGTCGGAGATGAGATCGTCGAACTTGCGGCCGGTCTTCTTTTCTATGTCGGCCTTCCATTGTTCGAGGGTCTGTTTAGGTTTCGGCGTTTCAAACGCCATTTTTGTAAAGTCGGGATTTTTACTCATTTTCGGATTCCTTTCTATTCCCTTTATTTGAGCACGCCGAGGCTTTCGAGCATCGATTTCAGCGTCTGGTAGTTGTTGCTCTTAATGCTTATGCTTCCGTCGAGACCCGCGTCTTTGTAAGACTGTTCAAAGTCGGGATTCGGAATGCCTGCAAGCATTACAACGCCGTCGGGCTTTGCGGCTTTTAGAGCCTTGGTCACCGGCGGAACAAGCTCCGGATACGTGTCGTCCGTAGAGCATATTACGGCGTATTTTGCGCCGCTTTCGGCGAAGGCCTTCGCCGCTTCTTCGGGAGTTTGGAACCCGTTGGGGTAGATTACGTCGAACCCGCCGACTTGGAAGAATCCGCGTATGAAGTCCGCCCTTATCTTGTGCTGGACGAGCGGTCCCATCGTGGCGAGGAAAATCTTCGGGCCGGAACCCGTCTTTTCCTTGAAGTCCGCGCTTGCTTTGCGGAGGGCTTCAAAGTGTTCAACCGCCCTGTGGATATGTAGAGGCTTTACGGAAGTTTCCGCCGAGCCGCATTTGCACATCGCAGCGCTAAGAGCCGATATTCCCGCGCCCCTTTCGGCGGCTTCAACGAGCTTTTCAAATGCCTCGGCGCCCTTTGCGGAACCTATCTCGACTTTCTCGTCGGATTTCGAAGCGGCGACTTCGGCTGCCCTTTCCTTGAAGATTTCAGCGCATTTGCACGCGGGCTTTTCGAGGAGCTTTTCGCCGAGGTTTGCGTAGTTGTTTGTGCCGACTATCGAGCTTCTGCGGGTGTCGATGAGCTTCTTCTTGGCTTCGTCGGTGGCGGCTATGGCGTCCTGCACAAATCCGGATTCGAGCGCCTTTACTATTCCGCCTTCGGCTTCAATCTTTACGAAGAATTCCCAAGACTTTGCGGCGACTTCCTTTGTCAGCGTTTCGACGTAGTAGGAACCGCCCGCTGGGTCGATAACGTCGGTTAAATTGCACTCTTCCTGCAAAATTATCTGCTGGTTGCGGGAGATTCTCGAAGAGAATTCGTCGGGCTTGCGGATTATTTCGTCGAAGGGCGCAACCGTCATTGAATCGCAGCCGCCGATGACTCCGGAGAAGGCTTCGGTTGCGGTGCGCAGCATGTTTACGTACGGGTCGTAAACTGTTTTGTTGTATGTCGCGGTAGCAACGTTCAGGCGTATCTTGCGCGAGTCCTCGGAGCCTCCGAACGCTTCTACAACCTTTGCCCAGAGCACGCGCGCGGCCCTGAGTTTTGCTATTGTCATGAAGAAGTCCGAGCCAAGCGACATGCGGAAGCGCACGAGGGGGGCTGCTTCGTCTATTTCCATGCCCCTTGCGAGCATCTCGCGGAGATAGGCGGCTGCCGTTGCCATAGCTATGGCAAGCTCTTCAACCGCGCTTGCGCCGGAGGAGGAGTAGGGCATTGTGTCGACGCCTATCGCGCCGAATGAGGGCATGTTCTTTGCGTTGAACGACGCGAGGGCGAACATTTCGTCAAACGCGCAGTCGAGCTTGCGGTCGAGCTTGCCGCGCTTTGCGAGCGTGCCGATGGGGTCGAATCTTATGCCGCCGGAAAGTTTCTTGCCCTTTTGCGAGGCGTAGAGTATGGCGGCGATGTCGGCGGCTCTCGAACCGGTGGATATGTTTATTTCAACGCAGTCGGTTTCGATGCCTTTCAAGGCTTCGTCGAAGTCTTTTTTAGTGGAGACCGACAGTCCGCAGTAGCCTACCTTGCCTTCTTCCGACTTGTCGGCGTCTATCCCGCGCGAGCTCGGGCAGTCGAGCTTTATTTCCAAGGCTGTCTGCCCCTTGTTCAAGGCGTCGAGCGCGAGCTTGTTAAATTCTTTCGGGGTGGAGGCGTATATCTGCTGGTCGATTTTCCACGGGCTGCCTTTATTGCCTTCCACAGTCGTTCCGCGGACGTAGTCGTCGTATCCGGGCAGGGATATCTCAAAGTTTATGTCCTCTTTATTATATATGGGTCTGAGGACAATCCCTTCGGGTGTTTTTGAGTACATCTTCTTATCGAAGGGTGCGCCTTTTAGGAGTTTTTCCGACGCTTCTTTCCATTCTTCGTAAGTAGACGGTTTGAATTCTGCGAACAGATTGTTTTCGTTTTTCATTACTCGTTGTTTTGGTTTGTTAAATGTCTTGGCGCGGGGGCGCAGGGCATTGTTTTCTTCGCGCATTTTGAGCGCACGCCAAAATTCCCCGGTTTTCAGTCGGGGATCTTTTATGCGCGCAATCTAAAAATTCGCCGCGGCCATAACCGTGGCTTTTAATTATAGTCTTTAAAATGCCCTCCGACAGTCAAGCATTTTTAAACAACTATTTTATTTGTTTTTTTGGGAATTTTTTTATTTTTGTTAGAAAAATCTTGCAATGACCATTCTAAATATGTAATTTATCTAAAAATTTAACTTTTTTGTGTTTATTTAAATTATTGGGGAGAAATTTATGCTGAAAGATAAGTTAATAATTTCCGCGGCTTCAACCTTTGGAATGTTGTCGCTTACAGCGTTTGCGGGCGACGGAGAATTTTACAAATACACGAATTACAATCCCGACGAGCCTTCGAGCGCGCCAAAATACGGCGAGTTCCTAAATCCGACGGGTAAATCGCGCCCCCAGACTTGGTGGCACTGGATTGACGGCAACGTTTCCAAAGAGGGCATTGAAGCCGACTTGAAGGCGATGTCTGAAAACGGATACGGGGCTGCCATCATATTTAATATAAGCGCAAATTGCAGCAACGTAATGAGGAGCAAAACCAAGCCTGGGCCGCTGGTTTTCAATTCCCCCGAATGGTTTGAGACTTTCAAATTTGCAGTCGAAAAAGGAAAGGAGTTCGGAGTCGATATAGGCATACATAATTGCGACGGCTGGTCGGAAGCGGGCGGGCCGTGGATTGCCCCCGAAGATTCCATGAAAACTCTTTCATGGACGATAAAAAAAGTCGAGGGCGCCGGACAGAAGTCGATAAACCTTCCAAAGCCTTACGCAAATATGGGCTATTACAGCGATATCGCTGTAATAGCGTGGCCAAATGTCCGCCCCGACGCCCCTGAAATGTATTCAAAGCTAAAGAGCATTTCACCGGCGACCTCGGAAACTGTCCCATTCGAGCCCATTACAAATTGGAGCGGAAAAAGATTTTCCGCGAAAACCGAAAAGACAAAATTTGAATCGTTCGGCTTTGTGCTTGAATTTAGCGAGCCCTATGAAGCGGACACACTCGCGCTTTCGCTTAGAAGACATTGGCAGCTTCCGCGCCATGTCGTCCTTGAAGTCTCCAACGACGGCAAGACCTTTGAAAAAGTCGCCGACGTAAACTTTAAAAGCGGCGACGTTCTCTTAAAATTTCCCGCCAAAAAGGCTAAATTTTGGCGGATAGTGCGCAAAGACAATTACCGCGACTGGGAAAATAAAACAAATGTCATCGAGGTTCTTGGCCTTGAGCTCGTCCCCCCGGGATCGCTGCCCGCAAAAATGCCCTTTATCCAAGCCCAGCTTGCGAAGGTCAATATAGTTCCGCATAGAAGCTCAACTTCAATGCCGCTGCCCTACGACGACATTCCCGTTCCCGAAAATGCCGTAATCGACAGCAAGAACGTCCATATATTTAAAAACGCCCTCGATGCCGATGGAAACTTTAAATGGAACGTGCCCGCCGGCAAATGGAATATTATGCGCCTCGGGTTCACAACGAGCGGCAAACGCGTCCACCCCGCTACAAAAGGCGGCGCTGGGCTCGAGATAGACAAAATGAGCAAAAAAGCCGTGGATACGCACTTCGACTCTTATATAAAAAAGATGATCGAGACCGCCGGCGCCGACGCGGGAAAAATATTTAAATATGTAGAGACCGACTCATGGGAGTGCGGAAACCAGAGCTGGACTGACGGGCTCGACGATATTTTCAAAAAGGAAAACGGATACGATATGCTCAAATTCGCCCCGACATTTGTCGGAGACTGCGTTGGCGGAAAACAGCGCACAGAGGCGTTCGCTTCAGACTTGCGCGCGGTGACCTCAAAACTCGTCATGGAGAATTTTTACGGGCGCCTCGGCGAGCGCATAAGGGAGTCCGGGCTCCTATACGAGAGCGAGCCTGCCTCGGAGACATTTATGTGCGACCCTATGTACGGCTTTAAAGTGTCCGATATTCCGCAGCACGAGGTATGGCAGGGAATGCGCCGCACAAACGGCGTCGCAGGAGTGCGGTTTGCGACGGAGGGGAACGGCAGATGGGGCAATGCCCCGAGCGCCTCGCACTTCTACGGCAAAGGGCTCACTACATGCGAATCTCTATCGCAGGCAAACGGAAACTGGACCGATTGCCCAAGCTCTCTCAAAGGAGTCACGGACACGATATTGCTTTCGGGTTACAACGTGATGGTATTCCATTCATACACACACCAGCCGGACGAGAGCGTTCCCGGTTGGCAGATGGAGCCGTGGGGGTCGGTCTTAAACCGCAAGATGCCGTGGTTTAAGCTTTCAAGGCCGTTCTTCGACTACATCGCAAGAGTCCAGTATATGATGCAAAAGGGGAAATCCGGCGCGCGCATATTAAGTTTTGTATCGGACAGGGTTCCGGTGGAAAACGGCACGATAGAGCCTCCGGACAATGTTGAGATAGACATGGTAAACGGAGACGGCGTCCGCAACTACCTGCGCGTCGAAAACGGAAAATTGGTAAGCCCCGGAAGAATGCAATACGACCTTATGGCTATTAATAAGGACAGATTTTTGCGCCTTGACACCCTTAAAAAATTGAAGGAGTACGTCGAGGCGGGCGCGTCGATAGCCGGCTACTTCTACGACGGCAGGTACGATACGCTCATTGGCGGAAAGCGCGCCGAGCGCCAGTGGCGCGCCCTCAATAAAGAGCTTTTCGGCGGTCCGGAAAAGTCGGTAAGGAAAATCGGCAAGGGGACTGTGTACGCGAACTATTCCGCGAAGGAAGCGGCTGAAGCGGCCGGCATAAAGCCGTCGTTTTTCTGCCGTGGCTCGTCTGGCGAATTGGATTCGTCAAAAATCCTCTGGACAAAGAGAATCCATAAAGACGGCTCCGCGTGGTACTGGGTGCTGAACGCGACGGCTGCAACACAGAAAATTGTGGCGTCGTTCGACGTCGCCGGCAAGGGCGTAAGCGTTTGGGATCCTGAAACCGGGCGCAAATATGCGGCGGCGGCAGTTTTGGAAAAGGACGGCTACACTTCCGTGCCGCTTACTTTGCCTCCGCACACAAACTTATTTGTTGTATTCGGCGGAAAGCCCAATGCCGCTCAAATTGGCGGATATTCAATAAACGGCGCGGAGCGTTTCCCGAACGTCGCGGCGGGCGGCGGCTCGCTTGCGGGTTCTCCGGAGAACAATTTCTCGATGGCGTTTACCGTTTCTCCGAATGCCGAGATTGGCGAATTTAAAGAGCAGAATTACGGCATTATAAATCCGAAGCGCGAAGTTGAAGCAGTGCCGGCTGTTGGCATGCACAACGAGCTTGGCAACAAGCACACCGGAATTGGCGCAATGGCTGGCTCAAACGGGATTGCCGTTGTGGAGCACGGCGCAGGATACAGAAACGCCGTATTGGTCCATATGGCACCGATTTCTCCGAATACGCGCGTTGCTGTGGTTTATCGCGACGGTATCCCGAATCTGTACATAAACGGAAAATTTGTAAAGTCCGGGATAAAATCGCCGCGCATTCCGCATCCGTCGGAATTTGAGGGTAGCGGGTTCAATGGGGAAATATCGTCGCTTACGGTTTACAACCGCGCGCTCGGCGATGCGGAAGTGGGGGCTGACGCAAAGAAACAAATGTTTGCCCCGAGGAAGGCTGCGGACGTAGAGCCGGTCGTTTCAGTTTCAGAAGATGGAAAGGTTGTAGCGGAATTTTTTGAAAAGGGAAAAGTTGAATGCATTTTCCCCGACGGTTCCAAGGGTGCGGCGATAGCGGAGGAGGCGGTTGAGCCGACAGTCATAAAGCCGCCGTATGAAGTCAGGTTTAACGAGAAGTTTGGCGGCCCGAAAAAGACTACATTTACTTCTCCTGAGTCGTGGACGGAAAGTTCCGACCCGCGCATAAAGCATTATTCGGGTGTTGCGGAATACACGATGTACGCCGATATACCTGCCGAAAAGTTGGGAACCGACAAGAGGGCGTACCTCGACTTTGCGAAAGTAGGAGACGTTGCGAGGGTGAGCGTCAACGGCAAGCTTGTCGGGACTGTGTGGAAATATCCGTACAGGCTCGATGTCACAGACTATGTTAAAGCCGGCAAAAACAAGATAGTTGCGGAAGTCGGCAACACATGGGCGAACAGGTGCTTGTACGACGCAACATTGCCTGCCGACAAGCGGATAACATGGGGCAACGATTTGTGGTATCATTATCCCGACGCCGGCAGCGGGCAAAAAGGCACTTGGAATTCGGGGCCGATAGCTTCTGGGATATATGGCGGAATGCCTATGATATTGCATTCTCAGATAAAAAAGGTTGGCTCTGAAAAGTAGCCTTCGCATGAGCCTGTACGCGCCCCATACGGCGCAATTCAAGCGAATTCGGAGGGCGAAAAATTTTTTTATAGGTTAAGATAATGATACAAACGGTTCGGCGATTAGCCGAACCGTTTTTCTTTGAAATTTTTCATAGGCGTAAATTTTTTTATTCCGCGGCAAAACGGCGCATTTACAACCGGTGGGTTGAGCTTTAATTTAGAGGCACTCAAATCAGAAAATATTATGTGGTTTTGTGAGCCATATTTTAAATGCGCCTAATTACTATAACCATAGATAACGGCTTTCGTAATTTAAATATGCGAGATGTTGTAGAACGAAAATGGCGCAGCTTAAGTCAGTAAAATTCTGAGGATAAGTTTTCTAAAAAAATTTTTAACCGTTAAAATTTGCGATAATAGACTTTTAAATAAACCTTTTATGTACTAGGAGATTATGCCGAAAAGGAGAAATTCGATATGAGCATAACGAAACAAATATTAACTACAACTGCTTTATTTGCCGCTGCTTCGCTATCTGCGGAGACATTTACATTAAACAAATATGACGCAAACGTCAATTGGAACGATGCGTCGGCTTGGGACGTGAGCGGGGCGACCTCGCAGACATTTCCCGAAAACGGCGGCGATGTTATTCTTAAAGGCAATAATTCTGCCCAATATGAAATCAAAGTAAACGGGAACTACAAAATTGATTCCCTAAACGTGGAAATGACGGGAAGCAATCATTATAGAATTTCAATAAGCGGCTCCAATACACTTGAAATAGCAAACGATTCCGTAATAAATTCAGCTTTTAACTGGATGCAGCTTATGTTTAGCGGCACTGGCACTTTAGATTTTAAGAAAAACCTCACCGTAAAAAGCGACATTGGCGACGGTTTAAGGTCGTCAGTGGCATTTGGAGAAAGTACGCAATCTCCTCTATCTGCTTTTAAGGTTGGAGGAGATTTAAATATTCAAAAAAATACAAAAGGCGATATTAGCGTTTATTTTAATGCCTCAAATGTTTCAATAGGCGGTAAAATAAATATGGCATCTGGCGCGGCTTTTCTGTTTGCGCGCAATACAAAGGGGGTAGAATCAAACTTTACGGTGGGCGGTCTTGAGGGCTCTGGAAAGTTCGTGCTTGGTTTTGACAGTGCGACGTACTATGCCGCGAAGTCGGTCGCAAACATAACGATAACTAATGGCGGGTCATGGCAGGGCGAATTAACTAAATATACAACCCATGCTGATTCGCGCCTAAATGTGACTATGGACGGAACTGGTACGCAAAACTTTAGAGTGTCTGGATATACCGAATGCGAAGGCGCGACAAACTCCAACATAATAGACACTCTCACAGTAAAAAGCGGAGTGTTCAATTACGGCGCGGGCGACTATGTCTCTGGCTCGCTAGTGCTCGAAGGCGGTACGTTATCGATAGCCGCCCAAACCGATGCGGGCTCAACCTCGCCCGATATAGGAATAGCGCGCTTCGGCAGCGGAACTCTCAACAGCGGAACTCTACTTTTTGATATCGCTGCCGACGCCACATTCGACAAGCTCGTATTCAGCGGAAAGCTTAGCAAGGGCGACGGTTCGTTTACATTGGAGTTCCAGTTTGATCCCGTTGCGATGGAGGAGCTTGTCAATCTGGACGCGGCGATATTTGAAGATATGATAACCTACGAGAGTGGAAGCGATGTTGAAGGGACTGTGCTTAACGGCGTGTCGAACGGCTTTGCGTGGGAAGCTGTGTTTGGTGCGACAGGCGCCGATGTTACGTTCTCTGTCCCCGAGCCTTCCGAAATTGCAGCGGTGTTCGGTTTGTGCGCTTTGCTGTTTGCAGCCTACCGCAGAAGGAAATAACCTCTCGCTTTTCTCCAAACAAAAAGGCGCGTTCATTATGAATGCGCCTTTTTTATTTTTTCGATTGCAGATAACTTTTTTATATGCGGATTTTCAATGTTGTGTTTGTGCATCTTCGAAAAAATTGTGGTGTTGCGCACTTGTTTTATCAGCTAAAATAAACATTCCAGGGAAAGCGGTTGAGGCTTAATGCAATTTATTAAAAATAACGCTGGCGAATATGGTATCTGAAAGAATGCAGTTCAAAATAATTTAAAATCCCCAAAAAAAGAACTGGATAGAGTGCCGTAAAAAAACACGCGCGAAAAAATTTTTATGTTTGGATAAAAAAAACGCCCCGAGAAATCGGGGCGCTTGAAATAAATTATGTTTCTTAGCGAGACTTCGGCTCGTACGGGATTCCCTGTTGCTCGCACAAGGCGGCGCGGCGGGAGAGGCGAACTCTGCCTTTGTCGTCTATGCCTATGCACTTTACGAGTATCTCGTCGCCAAGCTTGCAGACGTCTTCGGTCTTGTTCACGCGGAAGTCCGCAAGCTCGGATATGTGAACGAGCCCCTCTTTGCCTGGCAGGCATTCTACGAACGCGCCAAAGTCTTTTATAGAGCGCACTATACCTTTGTAGGTCTTGCCGACTTCTATCTCGCCTGTCACAAGTTCCACTTCGGATATCGCGCGTTTCATGCTTTCCTCGCTTGTGGCGTATATGCAGACTCTTCCGGGGTTGTCGTCGTCGATGTCTATTTGCGCTCCGGAATATTCCGTTATGCGGCGGATATTTTTGCCTCCGGGGCCGATTAGCATGCCGATTTTATCGGGATCTATCTTCATTATCTTAATCCGCGGCGCGCAAGGCTTGAGCTCCTTGTTGGGCTCGGCTATCGCTTCCGCCATTATGCCGAGAATTTTCATTCTGACATCGTGGTTGCGGTAAATCGCCTCTTTCGCGATTTCAATCGGCAGCCCGTCGATTTTCAAGTCGAGCTGGAAGCCGGTTATGCCGTTTTTGGTTCCGCAGATTTTAAAGTCCATGTCTCCGTAGTGGTCTTCCGCGCCTATGATGTCGGTGAGCACAACGTGCTTTATTATCTTGCCGCTTTCGTCCTTGCGGGTGACAAGCCCGCAGCTTATGCCGGATACGGGCGTCTGAATCGGCACGCCTGCGTCCATAAGGCTGAGGCAGCCTCCGCATACCGAAGCCATCGAAGTGGAGCCGTTGGACTCCATTATTTCAGACACCAAGCGTATTGCGTACGGAAATTCGTCTTCCGACGGAAGCACGGGAAGCAGCGAGCGTTCCGCGAGCGCACCGTGGCCGATTTCGCGGCGGCCCGGGCTTCCGAAGCGCCCGGTTTCGCCGACGGAGTAGGGCGGGAAGTTGTAGTGAAGTATGAACGACTTTTGTTTCGTTCCGCCGGTGAGCCCGTCGAGCTCCTGGCAGTCTCTCGTCGTACCGAGGGTCGTAAGCACCAGTGCCTGCGTCTCTCCGCGGGAGAACAGTGCGCTGCCGTGCACGCGGGGAAGGACGCCTGTTTTTGCGCTTATCGGGCGCAAGTCCATGTATGTCCTGCCGTCGCAGCGCTTGCCTGCGTCGAGGATATTGTCGCGGTACACTTTTTCCTGCAATTCTTCAAACGCCATTTTGATTTGCGCCATGTCGAACTCTTCCTCGCCGATTTTGCCTTTTACAAATTCGGCGGTCTCCTGCATTAGGGCGTCGACGTCGGCCTGTCTCTTTAGCTTGCTGTCTTGGAATACGGCTTCGAGAAGGCGCCCGCCGACGTATTCGGAGCACATCTGCATGATTTCCGGCTTGCATACGACAAGCGGAAATTCGCGCTTTTGCTTTCCGCAGATTTTAGCGAGCTCCCTCTGGGCGGAGATTATTTTCTGAATCTGTACCTGGGCGAATTCGAGGGCTTCTATAAACCTGTCTTCGGGGCACTGTTCGGCGGAGCCTTCTATCATCATCATCTCGCGCTCGTTGCCGACGTACACGAGGTCGAGTGTGGAGTCGAGCATTTGCTCGTGGGTCGGGTTGACTACGAATTTCCCGTCGATTTCGCCGATTCTCACGCCGCCGATAGGTCCGTTCCACGGTATGTCGGAAATAAGCAGCGCCGCGGAAGCTCCGTTTACCATCAAAATATCGGGGTCGTTTACCATGTCAGCCGAGAGCAGAAGCCCTATTACCTGGACTTCATTCATAAAGCCCTTCGGAAATAGCGGGCGAAGGGGCCTGTCGCAAAGTCTCGATGTCAGAATTTCTTTTTCGTTGGGGCGGCCTTCGCGTTTGAAATAGCCTCCGGGGATTTTTCCGGCGGCGGAGAAGGTTTCGCGGTAGTCCACCGTGAGGGGGAAGAAGTCCTGCCCGTCGCGCAGGGCGCCTGCTGCTGTCGCGGTGACGAGGAGGTTTGTCTCTCCCATGCTTATTGTCACCGATCCGTTCGCCTGCTTGGCTATCGAGCCGGTGGAGATTTGTATTCCGAGGTCGGGGACCTCTACACTGTATTTTTGATCCATTATATTTTTCCTTTTTTGCAGCCGTACGGTTGGGACGTCTCGGGCGTGCGATTTCTCTTTGTCGGCGTGTTGTTTTTAGCCGAATAAAATATATGCGTTTGCAAGACAAACATTAAACGGAGGACGTGTCCAGCCTAATTGAATGGCGATTGCCAGTTTTCGATATTTTTTGCGGCATTTTTTTCGGGCGGCGCCAAAAGCGTCGCGGCGCATGGGGCAGGGGCGGATTTTTGTTTTAGAGTTGCCTTATAATTCCATTCGCGGTTTGGGATATTTTTTTGCGTTTGTTTTTCGCGTTTGCCTGTAATGCGGTGAGAATTTTTTTATCGTTTTTAGTAAGAGTTTTTTTTTCAAAGTTTGAGATATGAGGTTGAGGTTCCCCTTCGGCTTGCCAATCGGCAAATTTTTAGGATAAACCTGAAAAATCCACCCGCCGTGCGCGCATTGGCGCAGAATGCAAATGGAGGCTGCCAAAATTTGCGGAAGGTTTTTTTATTCGCACGGTGGCATTTTTAAGCTTTTACAAAATTTTTTTAGGAATATCGGTTAACCCTTACCTTGCAATTTGCCTATTAAAAAAAACATAAAATTTCGCGCTTTTTACACCACCTAAAAACCTCACTAATTTTCTTTTGGAAGTTCGTAAGAATCTGCCCGCAGTTAAATAAATACGGTTAATTTTTGCTCGTGAATCGCACCAGATAAACGCGCCGTTTAGTCGCGGGAAAAAACTAAGCGTTTTCTCCAAAGAGCGACAATAGGCGCGAATGCGATATTTCGTACAGAGTTTTGCGCCCGTCGGGGGAAGTCATGTGCATAGGGCACGAGAGGAGATTTGATAGCAGGGAAGTGGCGGATTCCTCCGTGCATACGAAGCCCCCTATGCCTATTTTGCCCGCGGCGATATACGCAAACATTTCGTCGCCGAGCCTCTTGGAGCGCGTTCTGAGCCCGCTTTCTGACGAGCTCTCGACAATGTCGCGCACAAATTTTTCCGCCTCTGAAAATTCGAGCCATGCGGGCGTTGCGGCAATCCTGTAATATCCCTTGCCGAAATCGTCTATCTCGAAGCCGCACGATTCAAAAAGCGCCCTGTTGGCGCGGAAAAATTCGTCATCGGAGATTCCGAACTCCATTGTTATCGGCAGCAATAATTTTTGCGAAGGCGTCTTTTCCCCCTCCAACGCCTTCATTATGTGGTTGAAGTCAACTCTCCTGAGAGCGGATAAAATTGACATTATTGCCATTGATTTTGGCGTCTCGAATATTGCAAACCTTCGGGCTATGCACCCGACATACCTCCATGTGGGGTTCGCCGTCGCTGCCCGAACCGCCTTCGCCGTCCGCAAATCCTCCGAATATTCGCTGAAAGCGCGGCTTTTGTCTGCGTCGGGGAGTATTGCAGGGGCCGGAGAGGCCGCCGCAACTTCAAAAGCGCGAAGTTCTTCAGCACCGCGATTTTTTTCGTTTCCGCCGTCGTCGGGAGCACTCTCTTTTAGAATTTTCGCGCTCTCGCCGACTTCAAAAGAATTTTTTCCGGCTATCCGCGCACCGTGAAAGTCCACTTGCTTCCCCGCTGCGGTTATATCGGAAGGGAAGGGGGCTTCGCGCGTGGCGTACATTGCGCCGCTTGCGCCGCCAGAACTTTTTGCCTCCAAGCCCATGCGCGCCTCCTGGGCGTTTTCGGGGTTGTTTTGTCCGGGAGAGTTTTTGCCGGAAACGCTTTCAAGCGCGCGCGAAAACTCAGCCGATGGAGCGCAATCGCCCGCGCGTCTTCCAAAAGCTCCAAACGGCTCTTGGAACGAAAACGATTTAAGGCGCTCGATTATTGCGTCTGCTATAAAATTTTTTACTCCAAGCTCGTCTTTTAGGCGCACCTCCCTCTTTGCGGGGTGGACGTTTACATCGACAGACGACGGGTTTAGCTCGATAAACAAAAACGCTCCGGCAAACCTGCCTTTTGGCACAAATTGCGAGTACGCCTCTTTTACTGCGGCGTACACAGCCCTGCATTCCACGGGCCTGCCGTTTATAAATACGCATATATTGCGGGAAGTAGAAAAAGATTCGCCTGGAACGAGTATCGCGCCCGAGACTTTCATTCCGTATTTTTGCGATTCTTTCAGCTCTATCAGATTTTCCGCCGTTTCCCGCCCGAATATTTTTGATATCCGCGCAATTACGCCGAATCCCTCCTCCGAATGAAACAGCACTTTGGAGTTTTCTACGAGAGTCAGCGACAAGTTCGGGAGGGCGAGCGCGTAAAGGCGGCAGAGCCTCGCAATATGGCCCGCCTCGACGTTGTCGCTCTTTAAAAATTTGCGGCGGGCGGGCACGCCTGAAAAGAGATTTTCGACGAGTATTTCAGTTCCGCGCGGCATTCCGCACTCTTTTACGGATAGAACTTGGCTCGCGTAGGAGTCTATCTGGGTGCCGACGCTTTCGCCTTCTGGGCGGGTGCGCATTCGGAATTTGCTTACGCTTGCTATCGACGGAACGGCCTCTCCCCTGAATCCGTAGGAAGAAATAGAGAAAAGGTCTTCGGGGGAGCGTATTTTGCTTGTGGCGTGCTGTTCAAGGCTCATGAGAGCCTGCTGGCGCGTCATTCCGCAGCCGTTGTCGAGCACTTTAATAAAAGTCTTGCCGCCGTGTTTAAACTCGATGTCTATGCGCGTAGCCCCGGCGTCGATAGAGTTTTCAAGCAGCTCTTTCACGACCGACGCAGGGCGCTCGACAACCTCTCCCGCGGCGATTTTATTCGCCACATCGTCGGGCAGTATTTTTATTTCCGGCGGCTTCATTTTTTTTTGCGAAAAACATAATTAAAAAAACGCGCTTTTCATCAAGAAAAATATCCGCGCTTGCGGCGTGCGTAGGCACATAATACGGTTGACTTTTTATCAGCAAAAAATTTTTATCAATCCAATGAAGGCAATCAAAAAAATACTTTTATTGGCAGCCGCGTTTGCGGCGTTTTCCGCTTATTCGTCCGACGGCAGATCGCCGCACCGCATGGGCAACCAAATAGTGGTCACTTTCGACAAGCCGTGGAACGTGTCCCTCGAAGAAGGTGTGCGCTTCGACCCTAAGTGTCCCGACCCCGACGTCAAGCTCGACGTCTATTACCCGAACGACAAATTCAAGGGCGGCAAAAAGCCCTATCCGTGCATTCTCTTAATCCACGGCGGCGGTTGGAGCATGGGCAACGAGAAGAAATATGCGATGATGGCGGCGTTTTTGGCGTCGAAAGGCTATGTAGTCGCGTGCACCGCCTACCGCTTGCGGCCTGAGTACCAAATGGAGGACTGCGCGTACGACGTCAAAAAAGCCCTCTGGTGGCTTAAAAAGAATGCTGAAAAATACGGCGGGAACCCGAATCGCGTAGGTGTTACCGGCGGGAGCGCCGGAGGTCACCTTAGCGCGCTGCTCGCCGTGAGCGCGGGCGCGCCTAAATGGAAGGAAATTTTTAAGGACGGATTCGACGATTCCGTGCAGGCCGCAGTCCCCATGGCGCCCGTGACAAACCTCGACACTTTCGCAAGATGGAAGCTCTTCCCGGGCGGAAACGAGAAACAGCGCGCGAAGGAATTGTCGCCGATGGCGTATGTCGGGCCCAAAAGCGCTCCGATGCTCATTTTGCATTCTGAAAGGGATCCCGTAGTCCCGATTTCCGAGAGCAAAAACATAAAGGCCGCCTACGAAAAGGCTGGTGCTAAGTGCGACATAATATTCTACGACTCCGACGACCACGCATTCTGGAACACCAAGCCGTACGACCCACTGCGCCTGCGTTCGTGGACTGATGTCGCCGACTTTTTCGACAAAATTTTGAAATAGCGCATGCGGCGCCTCTTTCCAGTGGTTGCGCTTTTGCTTTGCGCGCTTCTCGGGGCCTGCGCGACTACAAGGACGGTATCGGGCCCCAACGGAACGAGGCAGACAACTGTCGAAGATCCCGGAGCAACAATATTTAATTTAATCAAATTTTTTAAGGAATGAGAGCACTAAATGTAATATTGTATTCGTGCATTGTCCCTCTTCTTTGCGCGTGCGCCGCAAATCCCGAAAGTGGTTCGGGAAAATGCGCGGGCAGGGCGGGCAACCAGATATTGGTGACGTTCGACAAGCCCGGAAACGTAAATCTCGACGAGGGAATCCGCTACTATCCCGAATGCCCCGACCCCGACGTCAAGCTCGACGTCTATTACCCCGACTTGCCGTGGGGAAATTACGAAAAATGCAAAGTACCATGCCTAATAGCAATCCACGGCGGCGGCTGGAGCATGGGCAACGAAAAGAAGTTTGCGATGATGGCGGCATACATGGCTTCCAAAGGGTATGTCGTTGCATGCATATCATACAGACTCTGGCCGGAATACGACTGGGATTGCGCGCTTTTCGACGCGAAGCGCGCCCTCGCATGGCTCAAAAAGAACGCCTCGCGCTATGGCGGCGACCCGGAAAAAATAGGGGTTGTAGGCGGCTCGTCGGGAGGGGTGATGTCTGTGCAACTCGCGGCGACAACCGGGACTTTCTGGAGCTCCGATTTCTTTGAGGGAATCGGCGATTCCGTCCAGGCGTGCGTAGCCATGGCCGCAGGCTGCGACATGACAAATCCGCGCCGCTTCGGAAAAATGTTCGGCAACGACCACAAAAAGGCCGCGCGCTACTCGCCCTACACCTACCTTAACCGGTCGATGCCGCCGGTTTTGCTTTTGCATGCAAAGAACGACCCCGCCGTGACTTCCAATGAAAGCAGAATGATGAAATCCGCCCTCGACAAGCTCGGCGTCAAATGCGAAGCCGTCTATTACGATTCTAACGACCACGCATTTTGGAACGTCAAGCCCAACGATCCGTTCCGCCTTCGCTCTTGGAACGACGCCGTCGCGTTCTTCGACAAAATTTTAAAGAAAAAATGAAAATATTTTTTGTGGGAGTTTGCGGCACAGCCATGGGCAATGTCGCCATACTTATGAAAAAGCTCGGGCACGATGTGCTCGGCTCCGACAAGGGCATGTACGACCCTATGAAATCGGCGCTCGCCGCCGCGGGCGTTCGCTCGTACGAAGGCTGGAACGCCCGCAATTTGGAGGAATTTTCCCCTGACATAGTGGTAATCGGCAATGCCATAAGCAGAATGAATCCCGAAGTGGAATATGTGCTGGCAAATCCCTCGATTGCCTACACAAGCTTGCCGTCTCTTATAGGAGAAAGGCTCATCGGGAAGCGCCCGAGCCTCGTGATAAGCGGCACGCACGGAAAGACGACGACTACGACAATAGCCGCGTACCTGCTAAAAAACGCGGGAATGAACCCCGGTTGGCTGATTGGCGGAGTCCCGATTGATTTTCCGGAAGGCGGTTCAAATCTCGGGGGAACAGGCGGCTCGCCGTTTGTGATAGAGGGCGACGAATATGACAGCGCGTTCTTCGACAAGCGCAGCAAGTTTATACACTACCGCCCGAGGGTTCTTGCCATTAACAATATAGAGTTTGACCACGCCGACATATTCCGCGACCTGTACGACGTAAAGCGCACATTCACACACGTCAGGCGCATAGTTTCGCCGCTCGGGGCGATAGTCGAAAACGGGGACGATGAGAATATAGCGTCCCTCGAACCGACTCCGTGGGTCCGCAGAATTAAAGTGGGATTTTCCGATTCTTGCGATGTGCGCATATCGGATTTTGTCCAAAGCGGAGAGTCTTCGTCGTTCAAAGTATCCGGATTCGGTGTTGAAAAGTGCGTCGAGTGGGGCTTGCAGGGGGAATTTAACGCGCGCAACGCGGCAATGGCGATTGCGGGGGCTTCGATAATCGCAGGTCTTGAAAATCCGCTCGCAATCCCCGCCGAATGCCTTGTTGATTTTAAGGGAGTGCGAAGGCGGCAGGAGGTCATTTTAAATACGCCGTCGGTTGTGGCTGTCGAAGATTTCGGGCACCACCCGACCGCCATAGAAATGACGGTTGCATCTCTCAGGCGCAAGTATCCGGACTTTAAAATTTGGGCATGCTTTGAGCCCCGCAGCAACACTGCCAAGCGCAACGTATTGCAGGACAGGTTTGCGCGCGCAATAGACACCGCCGACAGGGCGTTTATCGGCGCGGCGGACACATCAAAAGTTTCCGCCGAAAGCCGTGTCGACACTTCGGCGATGGCGGCTTCCGACCCAGGAAAAATAACTGCGTTTTCTTCCAATGCAGGATTGCTTGAGGAGCTGGAAAAACAGGTTAGGGAAGAGACCGGCAAAGGCGAAAAAATATTATGCGCATTTTTCTCAAACGGCTCTTTCGACGGAATACACAGGCGTTTTAGCGAGGATTTCAAATAGAAAATGAAAACAGCGGCATTGATAATATGTATAGCCGCGCTGTCGGTTACGGCGGCGCAGGCGGAGCAAAGTTCTTGCGGCGTTTGCGGCACTCGCCAGACGCACCCTTCCGACGTAAAGCTTGAAAATCCGCCGGTTCTCGAGAATGGGGAATCTTTCTCTATGATATTGTACGGCGATCCGCAGACGTACACAAAAAATACGTTCTCGCAGCCGATATTCGAGCTTATGACGGCATGGACTGCGGCGCACAAAAATGCCCTGAAAATAAAGGCGGTTCTTTGCACTGGGGATATTGTCGAGCGCAACGATACTCTAACGGCATTTCCCCTTACAAGGGGCGACATAAACGGCGACGCCCAAAGCTTCTTACAATGGGAGGCGGCTGCGCGGGCGTTCTCGCGCCTCGACGGGGAAATTCCGTACATACTGTGCACTGGCAACCACGACTACGGCTACGAAAGCTCGGAAAACCGCAACACATACTTTAATGATTATTTCCCGGTTTCAAAAAATCCCCTCTGGCGCGACAACCTTGTTTCGACCTTCCCGAATGCGGCAGGAATTATGACGCTTGAAAACGCGGCTTTTGCGTTCGACTGCGGCAAGTGGGGGAAAGTCTTGGTGTTGTCCCTCGAATTTGCGCCGCGCGACGAAGTTTTGGATTGGGCCAAAAAGCTTCTCGAAAACAAAAAGTATAAAGATTCAAAGGCTATAATCCTCACCCATTCTGTTCTGAGAGTCAAGAAGGGGCTGAAAACGTCGATTGCCGAAAGCGAGGGCTACAAACTGCAGCCGCGCAACTGGGCGGCCGCGATGATGAAAAAGCTGGTGTCTGATTCGGACAATATAAAACTCGTTTTATGCGGGCATTCAGGCGACCCGTCAAAAATGTCGGACGACATTTTATATGAAAACTCAAAGGGCCGCAAAATTCCCGTAGTAATGTTTAACCCGCAGGCGGTTGGAGGGTGGAATGGCAACGGCGGCGACGGCTGGTTGCGGATAATGGAATTTATGCCGGACGGCAAAACAATTTCAATGCGCACGTATTCGCCGCTTTTTGCGGCTTCCGCAAAGACCCAGCACTTGTCTTGGAACAGGGATTCGGACAACGAGTTTAAAATAGAAATCGAATGACGCGGTTTTGGGTTTTTCTCTTTGCCGCCAATAAAATATGCTGCGCAGCAAAAAATCATTGCGCGCAAAATAAAACGCTTTGCGGCAGATTCCGCCGCCTTCAAAAGGCGGTATTCCGAAAATCCTTTGCGAAACTTTGCAATTTTTTGAATGATTACGATGCCGTTTCGGAGGGGAAAAAATTTTTGCCTTTGCTAATTTATCTGCGGATTGCCGAAGACATTTTTTTGCGGATTGTGCGGAAGTTGTAGGCTGTACCTAATTGCAGGCTGCAAAATAAAAAGGGCAGGTGCCCGCAGTGAATTTCTTTTTCCGAACGCTTTTTTATAAAAAAAGCTTGAATAAAAAAGTGGATTCTGAGAGTTTTAAACAATGCGTCAGAATGTGCGACGCTTCTGCTTGCGCAAAATGCGCTCGGGTTGCCGCCACACATTCCGCGAAACTCCGCCAAGCGGGTTTAGACGGCGTTTCCGGCTCGGAGCTGGGGCGCGGCTTTTCAAATGGGAGGCCCTAATTCGCGTAATATGAAAGACTAAAAATGTCCGAACACAAATCCATAAACAAACAAGAAATTATAAAGGAATACGCCCTTAACGAAGGCGATACAGGTTCGTGCGAAGTGCAGGTTGCGATTCTCTCCGCGAGGATTGCCCACCTTACGAACCACCTTTCAACAAATAAGAAAGACTTCCATTCGCGCCGCGGGCTTATCGCTATGACAAGCCGCCGCAGGAAGCTGCTCGACTATCTCAAGCGCACTTCGCTCGACAGATACAACGCGCTGATTCAGCGCCTGAAACTCCGCCGATAAGCGGTGTGGCAAATTTAAAGTCAAAGGGTGGATCGCATTTTGCGTTCGCCCTTTTTTTGTAAAATATTTTGCCCTGCGTTGCCAAGTGCGCCCGCTATTTTTTTTGCGAATTTTTGTAAAATAGTAATATATTTTGTACGTGCACTGGCAAGTGCTGCGCCTTTTTGCGGTTTTTTGCAAAGGCGCAATATATTTGCGCCTGCGTTGGCAACTTAAACCGTTTTTTTGCGGATCTTCTCAAACAAAAATAAAATTATATTTTGCGCCTGTGTGAACAAGTGCGCCCGCTATTTTTATGGGGACGGTTTTAGTATTTTTTGCGCGGTGTGTTGCAATTTAATGTCACAGTTTTTTGTAGGGCACTTTACAGAGTCGGTTTTAACGCTTGTCTCGGAGTATTGTACCCAGCATTTTTTTATTTTGGAGCGGTTATTTCTCAACCAAACAAAAATCAAAAAATCTTTAGATACCTTCGGCGCGCCTGACTTTTTTACTTAATTTGCCGTTCAACAATTTTAAAAATTTTACTACTAAATTCTGGGCGCGTATAATAAAGCGCGATGTGCCAAGGAATAGCCATATTTAAAAATTATGCCCAATTTATTCCGTTGAAATCGACTTTATCTGCAATAATTTTAATTGGCAAAGAGAATATTTTTATCGGCAGGCTTATATAAAAATTTTACCTTTCCAAAATATGTTATATGCAATTTTTAATAGTTCCGGCGGCGATTGCAGGATATAAAATACATGCCCAGTAATTTTGCAACCGCGCGCCTATTTTTATTCTATTTATATCCCAAGCCGCAAAATATAATAATTCCCGTATTGGTGTTAAATACGGGAAAGCTTATACTCCAAAAATAGAAAATTTTATCCGCTAAAATTTGTAAATAAAAGGCGCGGATAAATAATCCGCGCGTTTCTATTTCTGCAAATCGGTTTTATGAAAGTGTCATTTTCTCCTGCGGATTAGGGCGTAGGCTATTGCCGCCGCGCCGAGTATTGCGGCAACTGTGGACGGTTCGGGAACCATTGCCAATTCGACATATATTGTTGTCAGCCCCGACGATTGGTCGGCGACAAAATCGAGTGCTCCTTCAATGCCAGATTGCGTCTTTAATATGATGTCGTCCTCCACGATATTTGAATCATCTGTTTTAAACGACATTATATCCCATTGCATCATTTCTTTCCCAAGTGCTTCAAGATAGATTTTGAGGTTCTCTGCGGAAAGATTTATGTCGAAAACGAGTTTTGCGTCTTGCGCAAGGCGCGTGACTCTGCCGTTAATCTGAATGAAGTCCTTGTCGACTTCCGCGAGGTCGAATACTATCGTTCCGTTGTAGAAGGACATTGAGTCGAACTCGGCTCTGCCCATTTCGTTGCCCGTCATTAGCGAGGTTGCGCTGAAAACGGCGTCTTCGGCCCTGCCGCTATGACTGTAAATTTGCAGGTTGTTGCCTTTTAGTCCATAATACATGCCAATATCGAGCCTGCCGGAGTTTACCTCCACGTCGTTTATGTTTGCGTCGTGCATTTCCACGCCGTTGCACCAGTATAAATCAGTCGTGTCGATTCTCAGAACTTGTCTTCCTTTTGCGGCGTCTTCCGCCATCATTGTGATGTTCAATTTTGCATTATCAGTTTTTGCTCTGGAAAATGCTGTCGTTGCTTCGTACGAAGACTTGTTTTTGAAAATTAAATTGACAACTGCATTGCTTGGTTCTGTAGAAGTATTTGTAATGTTCATTCTGACCCTGCCATTGCTTCCGTCAGCTTTTCCAAGCCCTCCGATTTCCCTTGTATATGTGTTGGCGGATGTTGTAGACGCCAGATTCCACTGGCTGCCATTTAAGTCTATGGTGCCCCCAACCTTAAAATCGCCGCGCACAGTCGAAAATATTATGTTGTCGGGTCCTTTTGAGATTATATTGCCATCAACCAAAACGGATCCGTTTATATCATCTCCACCCGTAGTTATCTTCACAGCTTGGTAGTTAGAGGATTCAGCTCTACTCGAGCTTATAATCCAGTCGCCTTTGACGTGTAGAGTAGATTTTGACCATAGAACAAGGCCTGCGGTGCGTTGACTATTAAATGTGCCATCGTTGCCTAATGAAAAGTTGGTAGTAAGATCTCCATTTATTGTGAGAACGGTATCGTTGCCAAGTGTCAGAAAATCAAAATCTTTTGAGGCGCCTTCCGTCTCGTATGTTAGGTTGTTAAATGTCGGGGTATTGAATGCCGCCACTTTTATGGAAAACCCTCCTGAGCCAGAGACATTGCCGTTTTGGTTGCCGTCGAGAGTTCCGGTAAATGGTGTCGTCCGTGAAGTATCCGTATACCAGTTGGAGATGTCGCTTATATATGTTGAATCGTTGTCTGTGACATCGTTAAAATACAACTCCTGGATTTGCGCGGATAGTTGGGGCTGGATTGCGGCAATGCCTGCGCATATTGGCAGAAATGCTGAATTTTTTATGTAAGAAAGCAATTTTTTCATGGGCAAAAATAATTTTACATTTCTCTTTATATTCTTCTTTTTATTTATAATCAAAAATAAAAATAGAAAATTTAGTTTACTGTAAACTTAGAGTTTTGCGGCAAAAATCCTCGGCAAAATTGTCTTTGCCAGTTCCTTTGCGCAAAATGAGTATATTTGAGGAATGTTCGCTCCATAGATTTTAGGAAACTTGCCCCCCCACACACACACCACACACGCGCCCGCGTCCGACAAACATTTTCGCGGATTCGGCAAACGAGAGTGCTTTTTTTTAGGAGTAATTCTCCCCGAATCCAAGGCGGGCTTCTCCCGTCTACCCCCCATTTTTTCGATAACAACAAAAAAACGGCGGG
>ERZ857840.511-NODE-511-length-56831-cov-9.385674_pt1 | contig 56831 bp, 62 predicted proteins | sample MGYA00519760_ERZ857840 | MGnify/ENA primary metagenome ERZ857840 (study PRJEB31778, sample SAMEA3449371) | human gut metagenome | biome: human gut; feature: human-associated habitat; material: faeces | place: United Kingdom | collected 2010/2012 ... | reverse complement strand
ATGAAGCTGTTCACGTCAAGGGAATCGACGCAATCGTTATGGTGCGCCCCACAAAGTCCCCCGTTATTTTTCAGCAGCAGCTCGGGCGTGCCCTCACATCCGGTGGAAACAGAACGCCACTTGTATTCGACCTCTGCAACAATTTCGGCTCCCTCGGCGGCATCGCGGGGATGCAAGAGCGCATGGAACGCGCCTATGAAAAGAAGAGCGAGCAAGGAGAAAAGCCGATATATGAACCGAAAGATTTTCATGTCATCGACGAGATAAAAGACCCGCGCGAGCTTGCAGAAGAGCTGCACGAAGCGCTTAATCCGTCAACGACCATTGACGAAAAGATATCCTTCTTGGAAGAGATAGCCGCACAAAATGGAGGGCAGCTATGAGCGATGCCAAGAGAACAAAGAATTATATTGTCTTCAAGCTGAGGAAGAACTATCGGGAAGGAAAGCTCGATACTTCACAGGTTGCGCGTCTCAAGGCAATCGGCTTTGATTTCGATGGTGCGGTTTTCAATGCGTCCAAAGACAGCCTTGCCGTACAGTATCCTGCGATTGCTGAGGAATGGGACAAAGAACGAAACGGGGAGCAAACGCCGTGGAAGGTCAGACCCCTAGCAACAAAGAAGGCGTGGTGGAGGTGCCCGCATTGCGATAGACCGTATCGACTGGCAATCCGGTCGAAGGTCATCAGCAACAGCGGATGCCCTTACTGTGGATATGGCGGAGAACGTGCAGCAGTTTCTCTTCCGGTCATCCGGCTGGATACGTTAAAGAGCTATCCGAGTATCAGTAACGCGCAGCGTGAAGTCGGTTATTCGTTAAAAACAGCTATTGACAAATCAAAGCTAGACAGGAACGGAATCGCTTGGTGCTACCTTATCGACTACGAGTTGGGCAGGATTCCCGATTTTACGAAAGGGAATCAGGTCACGCCGGTTATTTGCCTAGAGACAGGGAAACGATTCGAGACGCAAAGCCAAGCGGAAATAGAGCTTGGAATCAGCAGGGGTAGTATATGTCGCGCTCTGAACACCGGCAAGACCGCGAAAGGGTATCACTGGATTAGAGAGAGCGAATACAGTGAAGAGAAAGCAGCCGCCGCGAGAGCGGAGAGTGCTCCTTATAGAGTCGTCTGCCTTGAGACGGGTATGCGATACAAAACCTATGCCGATGCGGGAAGGGACTTAGGTGTCGAAGAAGGCAATATCCAGCAAGCAGTAAAAAGCAAATCACATTATGCGAGAGGGTACCATTTTGTAAACAGCGATGAATACAGCACGCTTGCTAAAGGGGAAATCGAGAATATCCTCAAAAGGGACGGAAGAAGCCGCACTGTGGTCTGCGTTGAGACCGGAAAGCGCTATGAGTCCATCAAAGCCGCTACGAGGGAGTATGGAGACAGACAGGAAAGCGCCCAGTCGGGGATTGGCCTTTGCTGTAGAAATCCCTATCGCACCTTTGACGGCAAACATTGGTGCTATCCAGATGATTTGGAGTCAAGAATAGACAATGCCGAAGAATATACGGTACCGAGAAAAACAGCCATACGGTGCTTAGAGACCGGGAAGATGTATGAATCCATCGCAGATGCTTCACGAGATACAGAAATAAACAACAACTCGATAAGGGCGGTAGCGCGAGGTAATAGACACAAGGCCGGGGGATACACGTGGGAGTACGTGAATCCGGTGCCTGATAAGCACGGTAACAGAGGGTGCAACCAACCATCGGCAAAGAAGGTGCGCTGTGCGGAAACCGGCAACCAGTTCGTTTCGCTCAGTGACGCAGCAAGGGCAGTAGGGTTACGAAATGGCAATTCGATACGCAGGGCTATCGACAGAGGTGGCACGGCAGGAGGTTATCACTGGGAGTACCTAGACGAAAAAAGGAGGTGAGCACAGATGACCATCATCAAGCAGACGGGCGTGCAGAGTAACGGGCACATGAAGAACCTGCGCGGTTACATCAACGATGACCGCAAAGTGCTCGTGCGCGATTCCCTCAACATGGATGGATGCACCAACCCGAAGCGCTGGGCGCACCACATGTGGATGACGAGGGAGATGTACGGTCACAACAAGTCAGCACGGCGCGTGAGGGACAAAAAGACCGGGGAACTGAAAGATGCCAAGAATACGGTTCTCTACCATCAGATTCTCGGGTTCAATCCCGATGAGTGCGATTTAAACGGCGGGCGGCTCTCACCGGAAGAATGCATGAGGTATGCCAAGGAATATGTCGGGAAATACTACCCGAACCAACAGATAGTGATGGCACTACACAACGAATACTGCAAGGCGGACAAGACCCATCGCTATGCCATCCATATCGTCATCAACCGTACCGACCTCTCCACGGGCAAGCGGCTCGATGAGGGGAGCGGGAAAAGCGCCAAGGTGAAACGTGCCAGCCGCATCCGCGACCTCGACCACGAATGGGGGTTGAAACAGGTCGTGGAGGGCGAGCGCAATTCCTCCGTCCACAAGAAGCAACCGTCCCGTATCGAGAAGGAACTTGCGGTACGCGGCATCGACTCCTATAAGACGAACTTGCGAGAGCTGTGCCGTATCGCCGCCGGGGAAGCGGAGAACATCTATGATTACCGCGAGCTTTTGGAATCATGGGGCGTTGACACGGAGTTCAAGAGGGGGCGCATGTACGTTACCGACACGGACAACAACCGCTATGCCTTCTCCGTGGCGAAGCTCGATGCAGACCTCGGAACGAAGGGACTGGAAGCTGCGTTCACGGCGAATGTGGCGAAATCCATCCATGCGGAAGGAAGCGCAGCCGTTGCGGAGAAGAGGAATATCGAGCGGCAAAAGGCGATGGCAACGGAAACGAAGGAGAGGTACCTTGCACAAATCCGAAGCGTCTACCGGAAGTACCGCAAGGAGATACGCGGCATGGGGGGCATGGAAATCGCGGATATCCCCAAGCTGAAACTCCCGCGCCCCGATTCAGATATCGCGGACGATTCGGAGGTCAAGCGCCTGATTCTCGCCTGTTGGCGCGGAGCCGACGAACTCAGGGCGGAAGTATCCTCGACGGTCATGCCGAAAGGGAAGAAGAACGGCGGAAACGCCGGAAGCGGCGGTTCCCAGCGGGCGCAACAGGCACCTGCGCAGGAACGCCCGGAACCGAACAAGGAGAACGGCGAGCGTTAATTAAAAAGCGGCGCGGGCGGGATATTCCGCTTGCGCCGCTATACGGGTGTGTGAGAATCGGCATAAAAGCGCCCGCCGTTCCCCTAATGTCGCACATCGGGGAGCAGCGGGCTAAAGCAAGAAAGTTTCTCCACGAAGGAAGAAAACGCGTTCAGTTTACCTCACTATGCGTTCGCGTCAAGCTGACGCTTGAGATTCGACACCTTCAACCACTGGAGAAGGAAGGCAATGGGCGCGAATGCAGCCGGGATGGAAAGAAGAAGTGTCGCTATGAGGAGCAGTCCGAGAGCGTTACCCCACACGAACAGCTTTGAGCGCTTGATTGCACGCCATGCAGCGATGTAGCCAGCCGGTACCGTGCCGACGTAAAACCCGGTAAAGGCTGTTGCAGCCAGCAGGACGGGAACGAGTGCGATGATTCCAATTGCACCCGTCTGAGTTATCAGGGCAGGGGAATTAACGAGAAGCAAAAGGAAAACAACTATCGCCGTTATCGTCCCGACGATATAGAGGAACTTCTTCATCAAATCGAAGACTCGTTTTTCCTCATCATATTCGGCGCGAATTGCCATGGTGTTGTCTTGGTATATCGGGTGTTGGTAAGTTCGCATGTTATGACCTTCTTTCTAATGTCAATTCTAATAAGTCTGTTAGTTTGCATGACGGACGAATTACCGACCGTTCCATGTAAACAGATATAGGTTTACGAGTCTATCTTACTATATTGCTGGGTTGCTTTCAAGCTGGTTTGTTGTCTTATTTGTGCGGGATATATGGAGTATCGTCTTGAAGATTTATCTGGTTTGGTGGTATGATATATTACCAGTAATCAAGCTAGCCGTAAGAAAGGAGATACCATGGCGGGTAAGCCACAGGCGGAGAAAGCCGTTGAGCGTTTCCCGGAACTCGGGTGTTTCGCGGTTGCGGTGCGCCGCATCGTGTACGAGAAGGGGATGACGCTCGACAACGCCATCAAGAAAAGCGGAATCAGCAAATCCGCTTGGTTTGCCGGAATGGCCGGAAGCGGGGGAAAGCCGACGCGTCTGCCGAGCCTTGCGTCCTTTTTCGCTATCGCGGACGGTCTCGGAATCACGCCCGAGGAGCTAATTGCCGCGATGCGGAAGGAAGTCGAAGTGCGTGAGAAGAGCAATGGGGAGAGGGCTGAGAACGATGAGTAGGATTTTCATCACCATAGGGAGCGCCCACTCGAAAGCCGCAAATGTAAACCCCGTGGACGGCATCTGGTGCTCCGACTGCGGATGGGCTGGGCGCGTCGAGGAGGATATGACGGACTCTGAGGAGAGCGAAGAGCCGCTGTTCGAGGAGTTTTCCGAATATGTCCCGAAGTTCTGCCCAAACTGCGGGGTGAACCTGCGTGAACCCTAGAGGTGTCCAGACAAAGGGACACCTGATGCGATAGGCTGTCCCTGTCCGATAGAAAAGACCGGTAAGGTCGAGGAGCGAGATGGAAAAGGAACGTTTTCTTGTCGAGGTGACGGTGAGGGGCGAGAAGGGTTGGAAGGCGATACACATGTGCGGGAGCATGGCGGATGCGGTGCCGGTCGCGGATGCGGTACACAACCTCTCCTATCTGCTCGACACGCCCATCGCTATCCGCGTGCGTGAGAAGAGGGGCAAGGGTTTGGAGGACTGACGGATGGAAAGGAGCGAAGATTACATGGCAAAGCGTTTTAGCGAAGTGAAGAGGGAACTTGAGCAGTCGGACGGGCATATGGCCGGTATCGGCCAGCAGCTTAAGCTCTCCGAGGAAGCGAGGGATGCCAGAAACGCCGGACGAAGGCTTGAGGATGAGAACGACGAGACCGACCTCATCGGAACCATGAAGAAGCTGGAAGACCTTATCGCCGAGCAGCGCCAGAGTAACGAACGCATCGCAAGGGAGATGCGCGGCATGGTTTCGGAGATGAAGGATGTGCTCGAAAAGGTCGAGGAGCTGAGAAACGGCGCGGCGGATGCGCAGCATCAGGCGAATCAAATGGCGCTCATGGGAGTTGCGAACGCCCAGCAGAAGGCGGGAGAAATGACCATAAAGAACGTCGAAGAGGTGACCGCAAGGAGCAAGAAGGTCATTGATTTGATGGTAGAGGAGTCTAAGAAGCGCATCGAGCGCCTTTCGATGGTGACGCTGCCCGATAGGCTGTTCTACTACAGCAAATGGATGGCGGTCATCCTCGTTCTCATCATCCTCGTGCATGTCCTATGGGGCATGTTGGTGTAGAGAGCTACCGGTAATATAGATAGCAGGAAATCTTCTTATAAGACAGAAAGGACTGACAGAAATGAAGAAAGACAGCAATATGTTTAATGACAACAGCACCGAGACTGAGGGTGTCCCGGCGGACAAGACAGCCGAAATCCCGAAGGTCGAGGATTCGACGGAGGAGGAGAACGCTAAGAAGCCGCTCATGCTCTTCGGGCGCGAGTTCTCCCGCAAGCAGGTCTGCGCGGCTGGTGCAGGAATCCTCTGTGCGGCGCTTCTCATCGGCGGCGGTGGATATGCCATCACACATGCGGATTGGACGGGCAAAGCGAACGCCCCTGCGGTGTCCCAGTCAAAGGACGATGAGGAGCAGGACATGGTGCTTTCCCTTGAGGTGAAGGCTGACGGCTGGGATACGGAAACCTCCACGCCCGTCATCGCCCATATCGAGGATGAGGACGGGAAAGTAGACTTCTACACCGCCATCGCCGCGAACAAGCAGGTGACCGTGAAGGTCGGTGAGTCCGGTACCTATACCGTCACATTCATCTCACCGGTGAACGCCGACGGCTCCATCTATAAGGTGCCATCGAAGAAGGTTACCGCCGGAAAAGCCGACAAGACAGTTGCCACAGGCGTGACTTTCGATAAGGTGGATGCGGACAAGGTAACGAAAGATGACTTGACAGCCATTGCCAAGGACGTTGCGGAAGCCGTGAAGAAGGGCGATTCCACCCTGACCGGGGACAAGGGCGCTGAGGTCGTGAAGAAGTTCGAGGACAACATCAAGAAGAACCCGAACGCCGATACCGATGCCGTCGAGAAGGAGACCGAGAAGGCTCAGGAGTCCGCCAAGGAAGAGAAGTCCGACGCGAAGACCCCGGAAACTTCCGACAGCAAGAAGAGCGATTCAGGTTCATCCAACGGCTCCAAGAAGGATAATGGGAAGACCACAGGCAGCTCCGATAATTCTGGAAACAAGAGCAATTCATCCTCCAAGAAAGACGAGGGAAAATCCGATAGCAAGCCGAGTGGCGGCAACAGCAGCAACTCCGGCTCAAACTCCAATTCAGGCAGTTCATCGAAAAAGGATGACACCCCGGCGCATGTTCATAAGTATGATATCTACCATCCTGCGGTGACCCATACGGAGAAGGTGTACCATCCCGCAGTGACCCATACGGAGAAAGTGTACCATCCCGCAGTTACCCATACGGAAGAGCGCTCAATTTGCAACGGCTGCGGAGCAGATATCACGGGCAATGAACAAGCTCATGCGTATAATGCACTTATGGCAGGCAATAAAGCATGTGGCGCATATCATACGGTATACAATACCGTAACAGATTCTGCGGCATGGGAGGAAACGGTTACGATTACAGATTCTGCGGCATGGGAGGAAACGGTTACGATTACAGATTCTGCGGCATACTACACTTGTTCCTGCGGTGCTCGGAAATAGGGGATTTCATGTTTACGGATATACCTGACGATTACTGCAATGAAGAGACCGGGCTACCAGTAAAGAATCACCTTCCGCCTGAGCTTGGCGCACGATTCAAGACGCGTAAGCAATGGCGCGAGTGGGGATATGAACCAAAACCCGGAGAGCAGGGTCATCGGATGCATCCGAGTTCGCTTGCCTATCGCAGCTATGTCTATTTCCATGAGAGCGAAGTATGCTCTTATGCTGGAACGGAACCGGCGGATGATGTAAGGTATCAGACTCATGTGAGCAAAAAGACCGTCGCGCTTGAAGAATGTACCGGCCATGGAGGTCTAGCGGCAATCGGCTGGAAAGAGCCTAGACCGTATCGTGCAGGATGACAAGACTAACAGTTAGAGAGTCCATATAGATGAAAAGCCCCGACCAAATGGCCGGGGCTTTTTTCTAATGCTCGTTATTCAGGTCTTTCGGTGGTTCCAACCCGTTCCGTTTCGATAGCTCTGCTGTCGCACTCTTCATATCACCGATTTCGGAGCCGAAGAAATCAAGCTCCTCAAGTCCAAGCGAATGGGTGGGAACCGGAACGATGATGCCATGGGAACCCTTGATATAGGAGAGGGCATCGTGGCGCTCGCCGACCTCGGTGACCGACGCGGCGAGAAGGGAATCCTTAAACCAAGGATATCTTTGTTGCAATTTCTCCATGACGGCCATCGCCTTGTCAATCGGCATCACCGCTATCGACTCATACCCGGAATACTGGGTATGGATGAATCCGTTGCGTTCCATGAAGATTCGGATAAGCGACCAAGCTCCGCGCCAAGCGTTCGGTCTGATAGAGTTGTAATTTTCACTGAGCGCAGCCGTTCCCAAATCGAAGTGAAGTTCCTTGCGGGTCTCGGGGCGGAGGGGAAGCGATAATTGCATTCCGTTTTCAAGAAACTCCTTCACATCATAGCTTTCACCGATTTCCGTGAAGGTGGCTGCTTTCACGCATCTTTGAAACCAAGGAAACTCATCCATCATCTTATCTACGGTGCCATAGGCGCGTTGATAGGACATGACGATATTTTCAGCCGATTCATACCCTGAATATTGTGGCTTTTCAAAGCAATGGGATTCCAGAAAGTCCTGAATGTCTGACCATGGATTCTTTTTACCAGTATAGAAACGTTCAACAGATTTGTTGTCTAGGTCGAAATGAAATGCTTTCCTATCAAGTTCCATTTGGAATCCTAAGTGTAAATGCGGTTAGTCGTAAATACGTTCCGGACTGATATCCCGGATTATCTGTAGGTAGTCTTCACCCTCCGGTTCATTCATATCCTCATAGGTGCGCCATGACTTAATGTTCTGCATCACCCAAGGCTGTTTGGATAGAGTTGCGCAAACAGGGCACTGCGCCCCGAACTGCACCTTGCGGTTCTTTGCCTGCCAAGTACCAAGACCGATGCGCACGTTGCCCATCTGCTCCGCATACTTTCCCACGCAATCGTAGAGGTCATCTACGTTGTAACCATTCCTTTTTGCCTTCTCATCATCGAACTCGATGGTGAAGCGCCAAGGTCTCTTTTCCATTTCTGCCATACCTATCGTCCTTTCTGCCAGATGGCTGTTATCATATGTTGCCATTATACTATAATGCCGGTATTACGGCAATATGGAAATTGAACACACGTTCTTTTTGGCAAACGCATGTTACAGAACGGTGGAGAGAACGTTTTCCGGGGCACCTCGCTTTCCGGCTGGTGTTCGGATGCGCTTACCATGTCATGACTCTCCCCGGCAAGCGATACCTCCTCTTCCAGTTCCGGTGCGTCAATCTCGATGTTCTTCCCCAGTTCCTCCTCGTAGCGCTCCATGATGAAGGTGTCCGCATGGTCGGCTTTCGATGCGGCTTTGAAGAGATAGGAAGGGTCGTTTTCCAATGCATTCATCCAAGATTGCAGATAGGAGACGTGGTTCTCGTAGAACTCGCCCTCCAATTCGGTGCTCTGGATACCGAGGTCTGCGGAAAGGAAAAGGCTTCCAAGCTCCGCGACCAGCTCTTCCTCAGCATAGGAAGGGCTTCCGAAGCGGGTGTCGAGTTCACGGGCGAGGGCGGAAGGGTGTCCGGTAGAGTGGGTCATCTCATGCAGCAGGACGCGGGTGAACGCTTCGTCCGAACGGAAGGTCTCTCGCGGGGCGATGAGGATGCGGTCGGTAGCCGGAGAGTAGGCGGCACTGCCGAGATAGCTGGTGCTCTCGATGATTGGGCATCTGGAAGATTCTTCAAGGTTTTGGGCGATGATAGCCGTCCGGTCATTCTGGTGGACGGGGGAGTTTTCTGGCGGAATGCCCTCGATATCTTCCGCATTGAAGACGTTCCAATAGCCGACGAGCTTCGGGTAGCGCCCCGCAAGCTCCTTCTCACCGGTATCCTCGTTTTCCTTGTAGAAGGCGAACTGCTTCCATTTCTCGATGAGCGCGGACTTGGCACCCTTTTTCACGTGCCAACCGGCATCCTTTATCTGGTTGAAGGTAGCCCACCGGTTGTCCGTATAGCCGCGCATGAACCCGATGAAGCCAAGATGCACACGGTTTCCGCCCTGGTACACGGTGCCGGAGACGGGGTTGTGCGGTGTTAGGGAGGGCAGGTACGGTTCTGCCCAACGAAGCCCGTCGCGCTTCATGTCCTCGATGATTTTCTCAACGACCACCTGACGCTGGTTATCAATAATCTCCGTAGGAGTCTGCTTCTGCTTAGATTTCATCATGGTCTCCTTTCCGGGAAAGCTCATTGAAATTATACGATAGCTGCCGCTTTTCCGACATGCTCTAAGAAAACGACCCCACAGAATCGAATCTGCGGGGTCTTGGCGGTAGGTTTGTAGCGTGAGTGCGAACAGATTGAAACCTGTCCTTATTCGGCACCAGAGCCAGTCTGACGGGATTCGGTCGAACCAGTTTCCGTTTGCGCCTGTTTTTGGTCGATACTGGTGGTCACGACCGTCCGCTCATTCTGCTTCCAGAAGTTATAGGAGCAGGAGACGAGGGAGATGACCTGATTCGGTTCGGAATCGGTATCGAGTACCATGGCGGCAGATTCCCGCGAGGAATCGTACCAGTTCCGAAAATCCGAATCACCGGTAAAGACCGTCCGTTTGGTCGGCTCCCATCCCTTCACGATATTCGCGAAGCGCACGGTGTAGCGCATCTTGGTGTTTGGGGTTTGGATGAGTACCGTCTGATGTTCAGAAGCGAAGGATTTATCGCTATACCGTTGGATGTTGCCGAAACAGGTGACCGCGTTCCCGAGGGTCAGGCTGTGTCCGAGGATGACGGCATTCGGACTTTGAAAGCCCTCCTTCTCGCATTCTGCGTCGAGATAGAGCGCACCCAAGGGATTGTAGTTCCGGTAGATATCGTGATGCAGGTAGTAATCCGGGTCAGATGCGTGGGCTTGCAGGATGGGATGGTTGATATCCGTCCCCGGCACGGTTATCCATCCGATAACATCCCCGTTCACGCTCTTCCAGTAATCCCAATCAACAGTAGGGAACTCGGATTCCCGACCACCTGCGCTTTCCGTGGCGGTTTCCTGCGGCGTGCCGTTCGGTGACGGTGAGGGACTTGCATCCCGATAGAAATGAAGCAGCACGCCGAAAAGGATGGCAGCGACGGCCAAGAAGACCGCCGCTGCCGCAAAAGCCGCACGGGATTTCCGGTTATGATTTCCCAATCTGGCCATCTGAGTTACTTGGCGGCATCCGATGTGGCCTGCGGGGCATCCTTCGTCGCTCCGCAGGTGGTGCAGACCAGCTTGTCGATGACCGTCTCATCGTAAGCCGGGGTGTCGGTGACCTGTTTGTCATAGCCCTCGCTCACCATGACCTCATCGGTGATGGGGACGTTGGTAGAGTAGCCGGAGTGACCGGTCTGCTTGATGTGGTCATCGGCCTTGCCGTCGATGACCTGCTTGCACTCATTGCAAACGGTATGGTAGGTGGTCAGGTTCTGGTAGACGGGTGCCACGTGCTCCGTGTGCGTCACAGCGTCATGGTGGACGGTCTTGTAGGTGATAGACCAGTCGTGGATGTGAGACTTCTCTTTGCTCTTAGAGCCGTCCTTCGCAGACGCGTCGGAACCGCTTTCCTTGGAATCATTCGCCTGTACGGATTCGGCCTTGGAATCTGCACCGGTTTGGTGGCCGATGCCATAATAGGCACCGCCGCCGATGAGCGCGACGAGGGCAAGGCCGCAGATGGCGGCAATGACCTTCCGGTTATGCGGCTTCTTCTCGCTTTCCGGGTTCGCGTGCATGTTGTTCCCATCCGCAGGTGATTCGGTGGAATCTCCGTCGTTCATCTCGATATCGTTCTCTTTATCGTCCTTCATGGGTGTATCCCCCTTTCAAATTAAAAGGAAGGCAGGGTGCCGAAGAGCTGGCACCCTGCCGGTTTCAGGCGTTACGGGCACTAGGCTTCGGTGTTATCCTCTGCGCTCTCGTCCGCATCGCCCTTGGTGGTCTTGCGGCTCTTGATGCCGTAAGCGGTCGCGCAGCCTGCGGCAATCAGGAGGATGCCGATGGCGATGGCGATGTTCGTCATGTCAACGCCGGTCTTTCCGTAGGTGGAGCCTGCCGGGGTCGAGGTGACGGTCACGGACTGTCCCTCGTCGTTGATATCCTTATGCTCCGCCACGGTAACGTCCGTGGTCTTGCCGTCGATATCGCTCTGTTTGGTCAGCTCCTCGAAGACAACCAGTGTATGACCGTCGAGGGAGGTTGCATCGAACTCGCCGAGGTTGATGGAGACCGTGCCGCTCTCACTGTTCGGCGTGAACTTGAGTTCGGCGGTCACGCCCTTGTCGGCAACCTTCAAAGGCTCGCCGGTCTTCTTATCCATGAGCGTTGCATGGAGCGTGTACTCCTTGCCGGGGATAAGACCCTCGTACTTCACCTCGTCAGTGATGACGGCATCCTTGCCAGCCATCAGTTCATGGTCACCGTCGGACTTGTCGGTCGCGGTGGTACCGATGGTACTCGGGGCGAGTTTTACCGTCTGTCCCTCGTTGTCCTTATCGCATTCGCTCGCGACGATGGAAACGGGAGTCTCATCGGAAGCGTTCTCGATGCTGCCCTTGAACATGACCTCGAAGACCACGAGGTTCTTGGTCTCGCCGGACAGGCGGTCGATAACGTCGTTGGAGTTGAAGGTGTAGTCCATGTCGATGGAACCGGACTCCTTCTCAGGGGTGAACTCCGCCGTCTTGTAGACAAGGCAGGAGAGGAGGTCTTTGTTCTCCTCGGCATATGCCTTGACCTTGGCGAGGTCGATGGAAGCGGTCGGGAGCTTCTTTGCGTTTGACCAGTCGATACCGTTATCGGTGACCTCGACCTCATCGGCCTTGTAAGTCTCCTCGATATTACGGACGAAACTTGTGCCGCCGTCTGCGGAGCCGCTGCCGCTCCCCTTCAGACCGGTGAGCTTCCAAGTGCCGTCTTCCTGCTCGGTGAGAGTCTGGGTGTCGGTCTTGACAGTCCAAGTGCCGTCCGCGTTCTCGGTGCGCTCGGAAGCATCATAGGTGTAGGAACCGTCCGCGTTCTTGACGATGGCGGCACCGTTGCCCCAGTCCTTGTCCTTAACCTTGATGGAGTAGGTGTTCGACTGGAAACCGAGCACGTTCATCAGGCCGGAGGTGAACTTGGTGAGGTCATCCTCGGTATACTTCTTCGCGCCTTCGCCGGTCAGCACGGGAAGACCGGTCTTTGCATCCATCAGGATACCGGCCATGGTGTAGGCCTTGCCGGTGAGCACATGGTCGTACTCCACCTTGTCGGTGACGGTGGACTCGGCATCGGCGATAACGGTCTTGTCACCATCGAGCTTGTCCGTGGCTGTGGTACCAATCTCGGAAGTGTGCATGGTGACCGTCTGGTCTTCATCCTCGATATCGCTATGGGAAGCAATCTCCTTGTCCTTGTAGGACAGGGACTCGAAAGCGACCACCGGCGTGTTGTCTTTCAGGAGCGACCCATCGAAGGTGAAGGTCACATCGACGGTGCCGTAGGTGTCCTCGGGAACGAACTCGGTCTCGGCGGTGACGGGGTTGCCGTCGGCATCGAGGAGCTGCTTCTTGGTGACCTTGCCGTCCTTGTCGGTGACCTTCTCGTAGAGGGTGCCGGTGACCTTGTAGGTCTTGCCGGGAGTGACGTTCTTGTACTTCACGGTATCGACGATAGTAACATCGCCCTCACCGATGAGGTTCTTGTCCGCATCCAAGCCGTCCACGGCAGTGGTGGAAAGCGTGGGCTTCGTGATGGTGACGGTCTGGGACTTGTCCTCGATATCGGCATGGCTCGCAAGTTCCTTGCCGTTCAGGGACAGGGACTCGAAAGCGACCACCTTGTCCTTGGCCTTGAGGTCGGACGCGTCGAAGGCGAAGGTCACATCGACGGTGCCGTAGGTGTCCTCGGGAACGAACTCGGTCTCGGCGGTGACGGGGTTGCCGTCGGCATCGAGGAGCTGCTTCTTGGTGACCTTGCCGTCCTTGTCGGTGACCTTCTCGTAGAGGGTGCCGGAAACCTTGTAGGTCTTGCCGGGTGTCACGTTCATGTAATGGACGGTATCGACGATGGTGGCATTATCCTCACCGATGAGGTTCTTATCACCATCAAGGGCATCCGTTGCGGTAGTGGAGAGCTTGGGCTTCGTGATGATGACAGTCTGGCCGGAATCATTCACGTCGGCATGGGAAGCAATCTCATTGTCGTTGTAGGACAGGGACTCGAAGGCAACGAGAGAGGTACCTTCCTTGAGCGAACTGCCATCGAAGTAGAAGGTCACATCGACGTTTCCGTAGGAGTCCTCTGCGGTAAAGTTTGCTTCCGCAGTGACGGGGGTACCGTCCTTGTCTTTGAATACCTTCTTCGTGACCTTTCCGTTCTTGTCAAGAACCTTCTCGTAGAGGGTACCGATGACCTTGTAGGTCTTGCCGGGGGTCACGTTGTTGTAGTGGACGGTATCGCGGACAGCGACATTTTCCTCACCCGTAACCGTCTTGTCACCGTCGGCAGCATCGACGGCGGTGGTGCCGATAACGGGAGCCTTCACGGTAACGGTCTGGTCAATGTCGTTGATATCCTTGTGGTCGGCAATCTCGATACCGTTCGTGGCAACAGTCTCGAAGGCGACGAGCTTGGTGCCGGTCTTGATGCCGCTGGCATCGAAGGTGAAGGTCACGGTCGCGGTACCGCTTTCGGCTTCCGCCGTGAACTCAGCAGTCGCGGTGACGGGGTTGCCGTCGGCATCCACGAAAGCCTTCTTGGTGGACTTGTCCATAAGGGTTCCCGTGAGCGTGTAGGTCTGCCCGGCGGTAAGCCCGGTGTAACGGACATAATCGGTAACGGTAACATCACCCTCAGCGGTGACGGACTTGCTATTGTCCGCATCGCCCACGGCGCTTGTCGAGAGCTTCGGCGTGAGCACGGTCACCTGCTGGGAAACGTCGGATTTGTCCCTATGCTCGGCGAGCTTCGCACCCTTTGCATCGGTAAGCGTCTCATAGACCACGAGGGTCTTCCCCTTGAGGTCGTAGGAATCGAAAGCGTAGTCAAGCGTGACGGAACCTGCGGAGTCCTCAGCCGTGAAGGTCTTCTCGGCAGTGATAGCCTGACCGTTAACCGTGACGGCATCGCCGGTAGCGGCATCATGCAGTTCACCGATGACGGTGTAGGTCTTACCCGCGACGAGATGGCTGTACTCTACCTTGTCGGAAATCTTGACGGTGCCGACCCCAACGTAATGGTCGCTATCAGAAGCGTCGTAGGCGGTGGTGTGGATTTCCGGCTCCGGGTCATCGAAGGTGCCGAGGTCGATGGTCTTGGCATCACGGGTCACAGTAACAGTTGTGTTGATGAGCGCATAGCCCTCATTAGCGGAGCAGCGAAGCTCTTCGACGGAATAGGTGTCAAAGGGCAGGGCACCGAGCTTGTTGTCCGCCTTGACGGCATCGGAGGTGGAAGTGGTGCCGTTCCCATCGAGCACGCTGTTGTTGCCGAACCAGAAACCGGCGTTAGCATCGAGCTTCGTGCTGTCGATGGTGTCGCTTGCGGTCAGCGCCCAATCGTTCGCGTTGGTGTTCGAGTCATGCGCGTTCCAAGAGGACGCGGAGCTGAAATAGCCGTTCTCGTCGGTCACAGCGATATGGGACTCGCCGGTAGTGAGGGAGGTCACCTTGAAGGGCACGCCTGCAAGGTGCTCGGAACCGTTATCGGCCTTTTTCGTGAACTCGATATCGGAGCGGTAGACCTGCTCGGCAACCTCCGGGGCATTGTAGGTGATAACACCTTCAACGGAATTGTTTTCCTGAATCTTCTGGAAAGACACTTCATCAGACTTTACGTAGCCCATTGGGGCTTTAGTCTCACGTATGACAACGGTGCCACGTGGAAGTGCAGGAGTCCCATCAAGTCGATACCAGAAGGCATCGCCAGAGACAAAATGAGCAATGTCAAAGCTACAGAAACCGTTGGAGTCTGTACTAAACGTCCAAGAACGCATCGGCTTCACGTCGGCGTTCTTAAGGTCATCGTAGCTCTTGTAGTCAAGGGTGGCGTAGTAATCGACGGTGAACTCGGCACCTGCAAGGGTGGCGGAACCCTGCGGGAGGTTACCGGCGCCGTTATAGGTCTTCTGGCCGTCGAATTTACCGAGAAGCATACTCATAGGGTCATTTGCGGGATTGTCGCTGACTGAGAGCTTCACAGGCGAGGATTCGCGATTCGCACCGGAAACATCTGCGGTGTAAACCTGCGAATCGGTGAAATATCCCTTGGGAGCCTTGGTCTCCTTCACATAGTAGCGTCCGGGGTTGAGCGAGACGGTGTTCGCGTTCCCGCTTGCGTTCGTCGTAAGGGTCGCTACCTTGTTCGAGCAGTTGGAGTCAGTGTAGACCCCATATTCGGCACCTGCGAGGGAATAGCAGTCATTGGCATCGGTAAGGGTCTTATTTGAGGAGTCCTTATGCAGTGTCAGATATCCCTTGTGCAACGTCTTGATGACACGGTAGTAGCGAACGGGATACTTGGGCGTGATTTTGGAAATCACGTTGCCGCCTGCGGAGTTCGGGAAATAGCCCTTTACAATACCGTCCGCGTGGCTGCAAGAGTGCCAGAAAAGGTCTTCCGAGCTGTTGCTGCCCCAGAAGAAGCCGATATGGCAGTCTGAATTGCTATGATTCCAGTCCGCCGGCTCCATGTAGATGATATCGCCCTTCTCAAGGATACCGGACGCGAGCATCTGCTCTTTGGAGCTGAATGTGTAGCTGACGGCATTGTTGTCGCGGCAATACTCATCCCATTTAGATGCGTTCGTCTCGTTACCCCTGTTGTAGCCGTCCTTGGCGGTATAGTTTCCGATGATGGATGTATTCGCTCCACAGGCACGGAGGACGGCAACCACAAAACCGGCGCAGTTCATATAGGCACCGCTACCGTACTCGCCCTTCGGTTTCCAGCAGTCCCAAGTGTCGATTGCGCCGTCCTCGCCATGAGGCCCTTTGTTGCCGTATGGCGTGGTGAGGTAATACTCGTCGTTCTCGTGCTGGGAGAGCACGGACTCGACCGTCTTGGTGGCACCGAGTGCTTGGTCGATGGTCTGACCGGCAGCATAGGCGCTAACACCCGATTTCTGCGCGGCATAGGCAAGCCCGGTGGGGCAGGCCGATTGGAAGATGAGCACTGCGGTCATGACCGCAGTGAGCACCTTAGATTTCTTGATTCGTCCGAGAATCTTCATGTGTTCTTTTCTCCTTCCTTGTTTGCGTGGTTTTCTGTAGCTTCGTTGGTGGTTCGTTTGAACTGCGTTTCTCGTTTCGTTCTATCTCTAACCGAAGTCATATCCGCCGATAGCCCCGGTGTTGTCTTCCTCGTTTTGACCTTCCCCCGTCATCGTCCACGAAACCCTCGTCCTGAGAGATTTCTGCATCGCGGATGCGCTCGATGGCGGATTCGGTGTAGCCCATGATGCGGGCAATCTCATCATCCGAGTACGTCGGGTGCGCGTGCTTCAGATAGTCGAACACGGCGATGGCGCGACGGTTGATGGATTGCACTGTGGCATCGGAGTAACACAGCTGCTCCATGGCGAAGAACCGCTCACCGTTTATCAGCTCATCGCCCTCCCGCCACAGGAGCTTTTCGCCGTCCTTCTTGAGCCAGACCACATCGTCCAGCTCATCTGGCGAGACGAGGAGCATGGCGCTCCCGACCTGACGGGTGGCGGCGGGAACCTTGGTGCCCTCAAGGGTCACCTGCCCGCCTGCGTGCTGCGGATTTCCGTCATACCAGTGCTCTGCGAGGATGATGCCGTTTTCCTCAAGGGCACCGAGGTAGAGGTTCCAGTCGGTAAGGATGTTCGTTCCCTTCGCGCGGAACGGCTCGGAGTTCGTCTGGGCAGACGAGTCGAACTTCTCGTAGCGGAAGGACTTGTAGAGCACCTCGATTACCATGGACTGTCACCTCTTTCCTCTGTACTACTGGGCAATATCCTGTCCGGTTCGCGACTTGGTGGACTTGGCGGGGTCATCGCCTGCGAGCGCGTCCTTCCCGGTCTCCATGTCGCGCGCTTCGCCCGCAAGGCTCACGCCGTCCTTTGCGGCGGCACGCTCTGCGGCTTTTTCGGCCTTATAGGAGTCCTGCGCCACCTTGAGTGCGTGGGTGAGGTCGGTGGCCTTCACCTCGTAGCGCTGATACGGGTGCTCGGCATCGTCCTTCTTCCCCGTCCAGATGGGCACCGGCTCGTCCTTCTTGAACGAGACCGTGGCGCGTCCCTTTTCGAGCATGTCCTTCTTCATGTAGTCGGAGAGGAACACATCGGTTGAGAAGCCGCTAACGTCGATGCCGTTCACCTTCGTCCCCTTGGGGAAGGAAACGAAGCACTTCTCGAAGGTGCGCCCGTCACTTGTCTGAATGTCGTGGGGCGTGAGGAAGGCGGCGGGCATGTTGATTTTGGCGTAGTTGTCTGCCTTGGGAGCCTGCTCTGGCTCCGGTGTCTTCTTGGGCATGGTTTTTCATCCTTTCTGTCTGTGCGGAACGGGTAGTCCCGCGCGGTGTGTATACGGTATCCGATTTTAGCACAATGGTGTGTTTTGGCTGCTTAGGATAGCTGTCGGCGAACGGATGCAAGTCCGGTTCGAGTGAAAGCGGCTCATGCCTATCGCACCCCCTTCACATGGTTCATGGGTTGTTCCGCGCGTGTCGTATCGCAGGTTTCGAGCACGGCGCTTCCGGAAGCGCAGTCATGGGATTCGGCGTTCAGGTCGTAACCGCTTTCCAAGGCATCCGTGAACTCGCTGCCGTATACGTTTTCGAGTGCCGCGTGGCACGCGCTCCGCATCTCGGCAAGGCTGCTGTGGTCTGCCGATACAAACTCGTTTAAGTCGCGCATGTTGCCCATGACTTCGGTATCGAAGGTGAAGGCCGGGTAGGAGCAGAACCCCGAACGCATGAACTGGCCGGTGAAGGCTCCGAGCTGGGAGATTTTCGAGAGCATCGCTTCTCCCATGTTATTGGTGTCGAGGAAAACGGTCGCGTCCTGTTGCAGCGGGGAACCGAAGTTCACGGTGACGCTGCTCCAAGGCTGTCCGAACGATTCGTCGGTTGGGTCGGAGAGATAGGCGGTCACTGCAAGGTTTCCGTCCGCATAGGACTCCTGTACAAGCTCGACCTGCTGGGTGTATCCGAAAGCATCGAAGGAGAACTCGATGCCCGATTTCTCACTGTCGTTTCCTCGCAGGTTCCCGGAAAGCATGTCCGGGGAGAGCGGTATGGCAGGGCGGTCTGGTGCGGATGTGGTCGTATCGTAGGGCACTTCCGGGGTCTGGGCTTCTGGCGCGTGGGGCATGGAAGCCTGCCCGAAATCCATGTTCCGAATATCCTCGGGAAGCATATCCGGTGATAGGAGTGTTGCCATGTCATTCCTTCCTTTCTGCCGCTACCTGCGGCCTTTCTTCGTGGGTTTTCTCGGTGTGAAAATAGGTTCTACCGACCCGTCCTTTTGAAGAACGACTGTGCAATCGAAGGTCTTCCCGGCCTTGGACTTGCAGCCCCTTAGCGAGACCGCCTTCCCGTCAAGAAGGGATGCGGCCTGCTTCTCGGTGAACTTCTTGGTGCAGAAGCCAAACAGCTTGAACCCGCAGCCCGCGACCTCCTTCCAAGTGCCGTCCTCCTGCTTCTCGTTCTTGATGGAGGAGCAGGCGTAGATGGAGCCGGTCTTTATAACGTCCTTGCCGCACCTCGGACACTTGCCCACTACGGTCTTTCCGGCACCTGCGATGGATGCGCCCACGTAGGCGGTCTCGCGGTGGTGATTGAAGACCTCGATGACGGAATCTTGCAGGGCGTTCACGTCCGCCTTGCCGTCTGCGATATCCTGCTGGATGAGCCACCATCTTGCGGTCACGTCCGCACCGCGAATCTCCGGCGGGAGGAGTGCGTAGAACGCCTTGGCCTTATCGGTCGCTCGAACCTTTCCCTTTCGTTCCTCAAGGTAGCCACGGGTTTTCAGACCCTCGATGATGGAGGAGCGGGTGGCCGTCGTTCCGATACCGCCGTGTTCGCCCTTCTTGCCGTCATCCTTACGCTTAAGGATTTCCCGGATTTCCGGGTCTTTGACGTACTTCGCGATGGATGCCATGTCTGTGATGAGGGTGCCCTCCGTATAGGGTGCGGGCGGGGTGGTCTCCCCTTCCGTGATTGAGCAGGAGATACCGGCGAGGGTGTGGCTTCCTGCGGGAACCCATGGGTTCCCCGTATCGGAATCCTCTCTGACGCGGCTGTTCGAGATGTTCGGGAAGACAGCCGTGAACCCCGCGTCCGAAAGGCGCTTCGCGGTGAGCTTAAGCGTTCCGCCGTCCACGCTTACCGTGCTCTCGCTCACGTCGTACACGGCGGGAGGAAGAAATTGCACCGCATAGCGCTCGCAGATGGCGGTGTAGACCTTGGCTTCGTCCGGTTCCATCGCGGACACGGGCGCATCCGCTTCCTGCGGGATGATGCCGTGGTGGGCGGTCACGTTCCCATCGTTGAACGCCTTGGAGTGGAGCCGGTAATCCAAAGGCCAGCGCACGCCGAGGTTCTTCATCGCCTGCGCAAGGACTGCCGGTGCCTGCTCTCGGTGCTCTTCCTTGAGGTATTGGGAATCGGAGCGGTTGTAGGTGATGGCTTTGTACTTATCACGCAAATCCTGCGTGATTTGCTGAGTCTCGGCGGCAGTGAAGCCGAAGCGCTCGCTCATGTCGGAAAGCAGCACGGTCAAGTTGTAGGGAAGCGGCGGGTTCTCCTGCTTTTTCGATACGGTCGTTTCAAAGTGCAGGTCGCGTCCGTCGAGCTTTTCCTTAAGGGCTTCCAGCGTATGCCGCTCGAATAGATGCTTCTCACCGGCAAGCAGCTCCTTTCCCGGCAGATACTTGAAGGTGAGTTCTCCGGCATCCGAATCACCGCTTGCAAACAGCTCGTAGAACTTTCGGGTGACGTGGCGGGCGATGGCTTCGTCGCGTTTCACCACAAGCCCCAGTGTCGGGGTCTGCACGCGTCCGACGGTGAACAGGCCGTCGAGACGCTTGGTGGCGAGTCTCGTCTCGTTCACGCCGAAGCACATATCCGCCATCTGTCGGGCATAGGCGGCGTTGCCAGCACCCCGGCAGGAGTCGTTGGGCACGAGCTTGTCGAATGCCTTCACGATGTTCTTCTCGATGTTGTCGTTCACGTAGACGCGCTCGACCTTACCGGCGTAGCCGAGGTAGTCCAAAAGCTCGTCCACGATAAGCTGCCCCTCATCGTCCGGGTCACCGGCGGCGATGACGGAATCGCAAGTTTTAAGGAGTCCCGCAATCTGGTCGATGAGGGGCTTCTTGCTCTCTCCGGTCTTCTTATCGACCGCCGGTTCCTTCGGCCAGTCGTGAACCTCGATAGGGAGTACATCAAGGCTCCAAGGCATTCCCCATTTTGGGTCGATGGCATCCGGTTTTACCAGTTCCAAAAGGTGGCCGGAGCAGGCACAGACCGTGTAGCCGTTTCCCGAGATGGGAAGGCGGGCGCTTTCGGACACCTCTTTTCCCGTGATGGCGCGGGCGATATCGCGGGCGAGCATCGGCTTTTCCGCGATGACTAATTTGCTCATATGGTTTCCTTCCTTTCTGGTTTGCTAGGCTTCTGGGAATGAAAAGGCTGGGATATCGTCATCGTCATCATCAAACTCATAGTCGAAGATATCGTTTGAAACTCCATGGGTATAGGCGGGCGCTTCGGCTTCGCGTAGATACTTAAAGTCGATGAGACGGGAGGTCAGGCTCGCTTTGAGAGAGATGCGACGGATGGCCGGAAGATGATTTACCGAGTCCCAACAGAGCAGGGCGAAGTCCTCGCTGCCGACGAGTCCTTTGCGGTCTGCCGGTTTCATGCCGTCGGAGTTTCGCCTGTACTTGCTCGGCACCCAAAGATACTGATGGTATTCCGCTACATACCTGTATGCTTTTCCTTTTTCAATTTGGACGAACATAAGGTCGAGGGCGGACTTGAAGTTCTCGTCGTTTTCACGCGCATCTGCAAGGGAGAGGAGTATGGCTAGGCTTTCCAAAGAGAGGTCTTTGCGCGGGCACCATTCCACAAGAAACCCGACGAGTGCCATGAGATAGTTGCGTTCCGCACGGTCGGCAATCGCGAGTTCTGGCGAAAGCTCGTCCGTGATGCGCAGAAAATCGCGGCACCATTCGGCAACATCCTTATTGGTTCTAAGCTCTTCGATGGGCTTCATGTTAGGAACGACCTTCCTGTTCGAGGTTTTCGGTGTTTTCCCTTTTTTCTTCTTGAAGAACATGCTTTGAAATCTCCTGACCCGTATCTATCCAAGGCACTTCGGGCGTTGCAGAATCCTGTCAATATCGAGACCGGAGCAATTTTCTGCAAGCGGAAGCCCGGATAGGTCTTCAAGCGCTTCGATTTTCCTGCCGCTTACGAACACGAAGGCATCCATATCCCGTAACAGGGCGAAGTAACGGATGAAGTTCTGCCTGCTGTAGACGCTCAAGACCATATTCGTCTCAACTTCGCGCTCCCCGTAGTTTCCCGTGCCGTCCGGCTTGATGCCCGCGATGAGCGGGGTGTCGTAGGCATCGGTCGCGAGAAGGATGGCAAGCAGAACATCCTCCCTGGTCGGGCTGTTGGCGAGAACCACCGGGGAAGCAAGAAGCTCGGGAAAGCGCTTTACCTGTTCGATGGAGAAGCCGTGCCGGTGGGGGTTGTAATCGGATTTCGGCGTGAGAGCCTGAAAGAGATGCTTCTGCGTGTAGAGCATGGGGCGCTGCTCGAACCCGGTCTTCAAGAATATCTCCGGCGTGTCGCAGACTTTCAGGGCATCGTAGGGGCTGTATACGCCGCAGGCGGCAAGGTCAACTTCGTGTCCGAACCGCAGGTACTCGCTGCATCTGTTCGCATAGGCTTCTTGTGCTTTTACATTTCCGTTCCCATCCTTAAGGCGGGCGATGCCGCACGTGTCGAGATAGGTCAGGCGTTCATTATCCGGCATTGCCACGGAGTTCTCGTACTCGCAGATGGTCGTGATAATCTCGGAGCCTTTTTCTGCTTTCATCATTCGCACCTCCCGTTCTTTTTCGCATTTGTGGAGATGCCGCTCCCATACGGGATGCGGCATCCTGTCTTTCTATTTTTGTCACTTCGGGTTCTATCCGATGTTCTGGTCATCCTTTCCGGGCGCATCCATTGCAGGTGCATCCGCCGCGAGCGCGTTCCTGCCGGATGTGCAGTCGTGGCTCTCCACGGAAATGTCGTAGCTGCCCGGAGTGATACCGTGCCGGATATCATCGACAGCCTTCGCTCCGCTTCCGGGTCTACTGATAACGGTGAAGTACCCTTCCACGCGGGCAGTCTCTCCATCCGTGAGCGACCGGCTCTCCCCTGTCTCTGGGTCGAAGCCCACGGCTACGATATCGCCGTTTAGAACGGTGTAGAAATCCCCCATCTCCACGACCTTCGAGTAATCGAGCTGGGAGAGATACCCGGCTTTTGCCATCTCCTCGGTGGCGAAAATGGCGCGATTTGGCGGGCAGGTGAACAGACCCTCCTCGTTCACGTAAAGGGAGACCCCCTCTCCGAAAGCGATATCGAAAGTCTCGATATTTCCACCCACCAGCGCTTGCAACGGCTTTAAGGTGGAGCCGTTTTTATCCGGCAGAAGGGTCACCTCGCGCGGAGGTTCGCCGGTGGCGATGAGCATGGCACGGATACCCTGTTCTTCGGGAGTACCGAGCGCGTCTGCGGGAAGCGGTGCGCCGCCTTCGTTCTGGATAAAGGCGGAAAGCTCCACGCGGGCGCGGTTCATCGTCGAAAAATGGTTTGCGACCTCGTAGCGGCTTTCCAGCTGCTCCCGGAGCAGGACTTTCAGGAGAGGAATCCGGTATTCGTCACCGGCTGTCTCCTTGAAATCACCGATGGGGTCGTAATCCGGGTTGCCCCAATCGGAGCGGAATCCGCCGTCTTGCAGCACGCGGCGCACGTACTCCTCCGGCTGCTCATCGAGATTCAGGTATCCGGTGAGGGTTGCCCAAGTATCCCCCTCCGGCCAAGCGAAGGCATAGGTGAAGGATTCCTTATCCGTCTGTTTGGCGAATCCTGCGCCCGCGCCTTCCCTGCCGAACAGGGAACCTATCTCCTTGAAATTATCGGTCATCTATTTCACCTCCTTGTCCGCGTCAACTTCCGGCGCATCCTTGGTTTTCGTCTGGGTGTCGATTTCCTTCCGTCCAGAAGCCATTTCGTGTGCTTCCTCGTTGAGACCATATTCCTCATCGCCGCAGACAAAATCATCGAAGAAGTCCGGCGGCATATGCGCATCCATGACCATGTTCATCATGTTCACGGCGGACTCGGAGTTGGGGCACTGTATCCATTGGTAATCGTCCTTCTCGACGCGCAGGCGCAGTAAAAGCTCGCCGAGGGCTTGCTGCCATGGGGTGTTATCGAATGCCCCGGTGTTGAACAACCGGAAATCGGTTATGGTCTCGCAGTCAAAGCCGGAAATCATGTCCGCGATATCGGAAAGCGGCACCTCGTCGAGGTCGATGGACTCGCAGGCCACCTTCCAAGCGCCGGTGGCATGTCCGGTCTCCGGGTCGCAGGCGGGAAATGCGGTAGCCAGTCTGATGATGGAACCGAAAAGCCCGCCGGTTTTTTCCATTTTCGAGAAAGTGAAGTTGTCGGCAATGTCCGTTCCGCCGTTGCCGAGATAGTCATCTTCCAAACGGCTCCAATTGCCGAACCATTTGGGATTAGATATGTTGTGAAACATCTATTCCATCTCCTTGTTCAGATTGATTTTTTGGGTGCCATCGAGTCCCGCCTGCTCCGCAAGCGCTTCCTTGCCGGATGCCATGTCACGGGACTCGGACTTGATACCGGTTTCGGTAACCTGTGCCTTCTCGGGTTCCGCCTGTGCCAGCAGATGCTCCTTCATGGATTCCAGAGCCGGAAACGGGGTGCCGTCCCTAGCTTCCGCGAGCAGGTAGCGCATCTGCTGGGAGGTAAGGGCTGGGGTGTGCATAAGGATTGTGGAGACCTTTGCCATAGTGGCATCGGAAAACTCTGCCGCCGTTGCATCGAAGACGGCCATGAGCTGTTGCGCGTTCATGTCCGCGCACGCCTGCATGGTCATCATGAGAAGTGGCGCGTTATACCCGCACCGGTTCACGGCATAGGCACAGGCGCTCATCTGCTCTACGGAAAGGGAAGCCGGGAACAGCCCCGCAAAGTCCGCATCGCTCAGGTCTGCAACCGGGGTCTGCCCGCGCATGGCGGTAAGAAGCGCGATTTGCTGCTCCGGTCTGTATTCCGGGTTCATGATACGCGCCACCTGCGCTTCGGTCAGCGAGTGCTCACCGGTATAGGGGTCATGACGTGCGTTTTCCATGGCGGCGGCGATGACCTCCATGCTCTCAGGGGTAAACGCGGGCTTCGCGATGGCGCGGACGGTCTCATAGGGGAGAAGGTCTTGCAGGAGGATGTTGTTGATGGTGAGCAGCTGGGAGCGGGAGAGATGTTCCACAGGCAAGTCGCTCCCACCGTGCGCCACGACCAGATAGGCGGCTTCCATGCGCCGTGCGTCCATCTGTGGGTCTAGGAAGCGTGCGAAGTCTCCGCCCCTGATGGCGATTTTCGCGATGGCCGTCATCTGCGCTGCGGTGTACTTGGGGGTCGCGAGAGCATCCAGCACGTCTTCTCCCACCGCTGGATTCAGCGCGGCGGCGATGATGGCATTGGCCTGAAAGCCGTTGTACTCGTGTTCGGTCAGGCGCATCGCGTCGGCTTCGGTTAGGCCACGGTCGATGGCCTGTTCGTACTGAACGAGCTCTTTGTCGGTAACGGTTTCCGGGTCGAATGTTTTTCCGTCAGGTGTCATAGGTGTCCTCCTTTCTGCCCATGAAACGGCTTTGTCACAGGGAGCCATCTGCCTTTTCCGCGCGTGTCGGGGCATCCTTCGTTTCCGACTGGCTATCGAGTTCGGTGCGAGCGGCCTTCGCGTCGCGGGCTTCGGATGCGAGAGATGCGGCAGGCGCTTCCGGCTCGGCGGATGCAGACTTCTCGGCTGCACGCATGGCTTCGGCGGGGGAAGCCCCGTCCATCAGCGCGAGGTCTACCGAACGCAGCTGCGCAAGGTCAAGCTCCGTCACGGGGAGGTCTTTGCCGCCGTGGAACAGCACGGAAACAGCCGCCTTAAGTGTCTGCTCGTCCATATTGCGAAAAGCGAGGGGGTTCTTGCCGACAGAAGCGATATCCAGAAGACCGCGCATCTTACCGGACGAAAGGGTCTTGTCGGCTATCGTCTCAAGCGTCTCGGGCGAGACGTGCGGGTTACGGGCGGCTTCCATGAGGATATCCGCCTGCCTGTGAGAGAAATCATGCTTGGCAATCTGCGTAGCGATGGGAAGCGGTACATGGCTCTCCATCGCTTCCGCGTAACGCGGGTAGTCTACGTTTTCAGGCACCGTCGCAACGCCCTCCGGCACCGCTTCATAGGAGACGATATTTCCGTCGATGCAATAGCCGAGGTCGATGGGAAGATAGCTGTCAGCTTCCTTGGTCTCGGGGGAAAGTTCGCTCTCCTTAACGAGTCCCATGATGCGGTACACGTCCTCGGGGGTCGCACCGGAATCGAGAAGTTCGTGGAGGGTGTTCTCGATCCATCTCCGGGTCGGACTTGCGCTCACCGAACGCGAAGCAGGGGCGGGCGAAGTTGGTGTTCAGGGTATCGACGGTATAGACCCTGAGCGCATACTCCCCCGGAGCGTACCAGTAATCCTCATCGTTGGAGTAGGTGAGCAGGAGGGAGAGGTCAACGGGAATCTGCTCCTGCCCAATCCAGAAGTCGTTATCTTGCATGGCAATCATCCTTTCTGTGTTTCTGGTTGTGCGGTTTGCTGGCTTTCTGGTGTTCTATCTAACGGGAGAGGTCGGGCTTTGCGACCAGATGCTCGCGGGAAGGTGCGGCAGATGCGCCTGCAAGCTGTTTGGAAGCTGCCATCATGTCCTTGGCTTCCCCGGAGAGGGAAATACCGCCACCGCCCTTTCCTCCGATGCCCGCACCCTTTGTCACGACGGCCTGAACGACCTCTTTTGCGGCCTGCCCTGCGGTATTCACAAGGCCGCTTCCCGTGCTGTCACCGAAATCTTCTGCCATGTTCATTTCTCCTTTCTTGCCAAAAACGCCTAAAGGGCGTTGTCGTTGCCGTCTCTCGACTCATTCAGTTTCCGAATCACATTGAGGGCGGCTTTCCTGTTCTCCGGGAGAGCGAAGCGCGATAGGGCGGCTTCTTTCGCTTCCCCCGAAAGGGAATAGCCGCCATCGTCCGCACCGGGCAGGATGCCGAAGGCCTCCTTGCAGGTCTCCTTGAGGAAAGCATTCACCTTCGCAAGGTCATCGCCCTCAAGCCAGTCGGTCGCGGCTTGTGTGCTGAGTGGATAAGCGAACCCATACGCTTCAAGACCGTCGAGGTCGGCACCGACCATTCCGTTCCAAGGGTAGCCGAGCAGGGTGTTCATGTGGAAACTGGCTACGAACTGCCCGTTATCCTCGGTATCGTAGAACTCGACCATCGTGTCGGCGCAGGGGGGATTTCCCTTCTTGCTTCCGCGAGGGAAGCCGTCCGCACGGGGTTCACCGGGATAGACGAGATGCACGCGCCATTTTCCGGTGGTGAACTCGCGCGGAAAGGTGAGATAGGGATTCTTTTTCATAGATTCCATCCTTTCTAAAGGGCGTTCCCGTTAGCGAGGACGGTCGCGGCTTCTTTGCACTCGGCAGCTTTTTCTTCAATCCCCATCTGGTTTCTGCTCAGCCCATTACGGGATGCAGTGGCATCCTTCGCTTCCCCCGAAAGGGAATAGCCGTCCTCGTCCTTTTCGTCACCGGGAAGGGAGCCGCTAAACTCCATGCAGCTTTTCTTGAGAAAGTCGTTCACCTTCGCAAGGTCATCGCCTTCAACCGTCCAAGCGGGGATACCGCCATCAAGGGAGAACTGGTTCCCGTTCTTGAGCATCGTGTCGAGGGAGACGGCAATGGAATCGTCCTCAAGCAGGTCGGTCATGTAGTAGCGAGAGACGAACTGCCCGCCCGGGAAGCGGGCGGCATCCTGCGAGGTATCGTAGAACTCCACAAGGGGGTAGGACGCGCGATGGGCGGCGGCAGGTACGCCAGAGTAAGCATTTAACTCATAGGTCAGGCAACCATCGAGACCGTAACGCTCTCCGGGGTAGATAAGATGCACGCGCCATTTGCCGGTGGTGAAGTCGTGAGGGAGCGTCCCTTCCTCTTTCTCGTATTCCTCAGAAGGGCATCCGAAGGACTGTTCCACGTAACGGGGGGCGGCGCAGAGTTCCGGGCTGTTATAGAGGTCGTGGATGAACTGGTTCTCATCGCCAAGCTCATAGTGCTTTCCCATGGCGGTAAGCCCTTCGAGGGGCAGATAATCCTCGTAATCGAGCTGTCCCCAAAGGCGTTCGCCCTCATCGGTGAGCTGACGCATCTCGACGGATACGCGCCCGTCATGGTGGGCACCGGCAAGGTAAAGCGTGCCGTTCTCGTCCCAGACCTTCTGAATCTCGCAGTCGGCGAAAACGTTGCCCTGACCGAAACGGGATGGAGAGCAATCGGTGGCGGCATCGAAGTCCTTGTAGACGGCGATGCCGGTGGACGTGCCGTTCCAGCGCCCAACACTTCCCGACACGAGGATGTGGTTGCCGCCGTAAGGGTTGACGAAATCCGACATGTCGGACTTCTCCCCGTTAAAGAAGGCGGCAAGTGCCCGCATCTCCTCCTCGTAATCGAAGGTTTTCATCTCCATCTGATGATTGAAAATCTCATCGTCGGTGAAGTCCTCGCGCACCTCACCCTCGGTCAGACCGTCACGTTCCATGAGGTCGTCTATCGCCATCTTTTCGCCTTCGTCTCCGTAGTAGAGGTCTTCGTCGAAGACGATACGCTCTTTCGGTTTCGGTTCCATAGAGTCTCCTTTCAGCAGAAAACGGGTGGAGCCTTGCCCTCACCCGTTTCCATGCACATTTCTAACGGTTGTCGGTGTCTACAGGCGGCTGCGCATCTCTATCGTCCTTTTCCGGGGCATTCTTTTCCGGGGCGTTACCATCAAGCCCATCCCTGCCGTTTTCCATATCGTGCGCTTCGCTGTCAACGGAAACCGCTTCCGGGTCGATATCGCATTCTGCAAGCTCTTTCTTCCAGTCATTCAAGAAGACCGCATCAAAGCCCATCCCATAAACCGCGCGAACCGTTTCCACGCTCATCGCGCAGGGGTTCACGCGCCCCGCGATATCATCGTTGTCCTGTATGAAGTTGTCGGCACAGTCGGCGAAGTCTTCGCCATATTTCTCCTCGAACGTGGCATAGATAGACGAGATGATGGTGTCCTTCGCGTCATCGGTCGGCGCATAATCCTCATCATAGGAGAGGTCGTTTAAGATTTCGTCTGCAAGGCTTTCCCGGATGGCATAGACCCCCATATCCCTTAGCTGGTCGAGGGTGCCGTAACGGCAGATATCATCGCAATGGTCGTAGAGGTCGGACTTGAAGCACACGTACTGCGCCATCTGAACCATCTTGTAGATATCGCCCTTGCAGCCTTCGAGAAGGCCGTTGAACTCGGCTTCTTCCAGCCACTCCGTGTGGTCGGGAAGCCACGTGAGAAGGGCATGGTAGTTGTCATCGACCTTATACTCGGCAGTTTCGCCGAACGCTTCGGTGATGTCACCGTCGAAATCAAAATCCTCCACCTCGTCGCGCAAGTCCCCGAGGTCAAGGTCTCCTTGCAGCTGCTCGATAGTAACGAAACCCTTCGGCAGCTTCGGATGGTCATAGGCGTACCGCGCGGCACGCTCGGATGCGGCCTTCTCGACCAGAGTGTTTACCTCGTCCCCATACTTTGTCAGGGTTTTCGATATCTCTTCGATTTCCCAGCCGGAGAGGTACAGCTCGTCCTGCATCCACAAATTCGTCTCCTTGCAGGAGTCGTAAGCACGGAGGGCGGCAGATGGCTTTACCCCCTGTGCGTAGAGCTTGTCCACAAACTCGTCAGCGGAGTATTTTCGCAAGGTGAGGGCATCGTCTGCGAGGGCGGAGAAGACCTGCGTGACAGTCGGCTCCCCAGAAGCCCCCGGGTCAGATACGAAGGTGGTGGAGAAGTCCTTTCCGCCTTTGGAGAGGGTGAGTGAGTATTTCACGTAGTAGTCTGGGGCAACGGTGTTCCTTTCCCGGTTCGTAATTTTCATCTGGAAGCCGGACAGAAACTTAGCCACTGCTTCCGTAGTGTCGTATGCCATAGCGCGTTCCTTTCCATCGGAAGCCGATGCTTGGCTCCCAATAATAACTTATTAAGGGGAAGGGGCGCACCGGTTTCGGCACGCCCCTTCGGTGAGCGGTAGCAGGTTTTCGGTAAGCGTCTATGCGCCGAGGATTTCCTTCGCCCAAGAGCCGGACTTTACAAGCCCCATCATGGTCGTGATGAGAACGGCGATAGTCTTGATGATGACACCGAACGAGTCGAATGTTTCTACGCCCTGTGCGAGACCAAGCATCTCAGCCTTTCCCAATCCACCGGAAACCGCGAGGGCGGTCACAAGATGCGGGTAGAGGTAGAGGATGAGAACCATGACCACGCCTGCGAGGGCTGCTGCCGCAAAGTTCTTGAGGTAACCGATTCCAATTTGCTTCGTCTCCTCGAAGCCGAGAAGGGAAATGGGAATCGGAGAGAAGGCGGCATAGACATAGAGCTGAACGGAACGGCCGAGGGCAACGACCATTGAGACCGCATAAAAAACGAGTCCGACCGCCCATGAAATGAGTCCGAAAATCAAAAGGAGGAAGCATCCGCCGAACGTGGCATCGGCCGCATCGTCCTTGGTCATCTCGATTCCGGGTTCATACCAGTTTTTCGATTGCAGCTTGTCCGACACGTTACCAACGAGGTCGTTGAAGATGCTGTAGATGGCAGAAACGAGGTCGAGGGCGTTGTCGATGAAGTAGCTGAGGATACAGTAGGTCACCACGAGGAATACGATATCCTTCACGGCGGGAAGGGTGCTCGTCGCGTCGATGCGCTGGCTAATCTTGATGAGTTGCATCAGCATGAAGAGACCTAGGATGGCATGGGCAACGGGGATGACCCCGGCCTGATAGAAGTCTTTTACCACGCCATACGGCTCGGTTGTTCCGAAAAGTTCGTTGAACGGCCCGGAAATGAACTTCGCATCAAGCGTCTGATTGATGACACCGAAATAGGTATTGAAGAGCGTGGCAGCGATTTGCAGAAGCCACGTTTTAATCATGTTGGGGATATCAAGGAAGTCCCCGATGATACCCGCATAGGCCGGATGGGGAATGAGGAGCACGAGTGCGCAAGCAGCGAAGAGCGCGAATGTGCCCGCGAGACAAGCCTTTCTCCTGCGCAGGGGAACCGTCTTCGTCTCCTCATGCTGTGTGGATTGTAAAGTCAGTTGTTCATTCATAGAGATTCCTTTCTGCCTGCATGGCGATGCTGCCCTAGCCCTCGAAGGAGAACTCGCCCGTGGACTGCTCGTAAACGCAGGTGATGGAAACAGAGTTTGTGTCGTTGAGCTTGAAGTCCGTGGTGATGACCCCGTTCTCATAGTCGAGGTTCACGACTTTCTGCCATGTAGCTTCGGTGACAGAAGGGTAATGGACGGCGCACCACTTGGAGAGGGCGGTGATGACGGCCTTCTCATCCCCGCCGAAGAGTTTCGTGACCTCGCTGTTCATGCCCTTCACGGTAATGTTTGTCACCGCTTCGGCACGCTCGTATGCGGTGTTTTTCTGAGCGAACATCGTAGAGCTTGTAAGGGTGGAGATGGTGTTCTCACCGGGGGTCTTAGAATCGGAGTTCACCGCAGCGCCACTGCCGTCCGTGTAGGTCACGATATGGGTGCCGGTATCGGTCTCGAAGACGATGGTATAGAGATAGCCGCCGTACCCATCGGAGGTCTTTTCCACGCGGGAGATGGCGTAACTATGGACGGTCGGAGTTCCGTTCACCGTTTCCACGTAGGAGTCATCGGCAAACTTGAGAGTGTAGCGCCCCTCGCTTACCGACCAGACGGAAGAGGAGAGGGTGTCGATGAGTTCCTTGGCATCGGTATCGTATCCCTTGATGATTTCCTTCTGGGCATCGGTAAGCTCCACTTTCCCGGTTTCCTCCTTCGTCTTCTTCTCAGCGGCTGTGGTAGTGTCCGTGTTATTTCCTGTGTTCTGCTCCTTTGCGGTTTCTGCGCGGTGATGCGACACGTTGATGGCGCTCATAGCAGAGCCGCAGGTGAACATCAGGAGTAGGCACAGGGCGATGACGGAAAACTTCTTGTGTTCCGCCATCCATGCTTTCAGTTTCTTCATAGCAGGTATCCTTTCTGGTTTCCTAGCGCCAGTCCCATGGATAGCCGCAGACAACCCATCCTCTTCCGTTTTGGGAAACCCAATCGGACAGGGAGATGGTGCGCAGACCGGAGTAAATGCTATCCATGACCTTGCCGTCACCGATATAGATGCCGACGTGCCCGTAAGCGTTACCGGCGGGGGTGTTGGAGCCGTATTGGGCGGAGATGAGCATTCCTACCTTTATCTGGGAGAGGTCGGTGGTGGCGCGTTTCTGGCTGTAATTGGCACCGTATCCCTGATTGCCGAGCTGCGTATTGCCGTTGCCGCCGACGGGATGACCGGCTCTTGCATAGACCCTTGTTGTCCATGTGGCGCAAAGGTTGGCTCCCGGCCACGGAGTCTGCGAGCAGGCATTCACGATATCCTTCTGCCACTGGTCGGCGCTCTGGTAGTCCTGCCCGCCACCGGGAATGAGGGTGGTGCCGGAGTACCGATTCTTGAACTCCTCTGCGGTCATGGAATCAAGCTGCGCAACGAGCGGATAGGCTTGGCAGATGGAACGGTACTGGGCGATATAGCTGTCCTGCGACGCGGTGTAGTACCCGCCTTCGCCGAGGGCACGCAAAAAGAGTTCGGAGTTGTTGGTGTCGATGGCCTTCTGGTAGTTAGGGACACGGGTGTAGTTGGATTGTTTATACAAATGCTCGCACCGGTACTTCATGTACGAATCATCGTCTTTGAAGACGGCGAAATCCGCGTAGGTCTTGTAGGCAGAGCCGGAAGCACTGTATTCGGTGGTGAGCATTTTAACGGAACCCGTGATGAGTCCGCCGTAGTCATAACCGGCATATTTCACGCCGCCGTAGTTGTGGTACAGCCGCCCGAGGTCGGAACCGGAGTCCGAGGTGCCGTTCTCAATCATCATCTGGCCGAGGAGCGCCGAAGCGGGATATCCGTACTGCTCGTGGGCGTTCAGGCACGCGAGCACGAGGTCGTAGGTGACCCATGCAGGCATCCCGTCAAGCGAAGCGCTCTTTTGCTCCTCATCGGCGGCACCTCCACCGACAACGGAAATCAGGCCGAAGGCCAAGATGAAGGCAATGATGAGTGGAAAGAATTGGGAGACGGCACCGGCAAGTGATGAAAGCATTCCCTTGATGCCACCGGAAAGAACCGTGAGCGCCTTTTTCTTTCCCGCTTGCGCCGCAGCATTCTCGTAGACGTTCCTATGGAAGTATTTGGAAAACTGCATCCGCTTCTGGGCAGCTTTTTTATCCAGTTTCTCGGTGCGGTATTTCTTTTCCGAGAGGGCACCGAGAGAGTCTTTCTTTTCAAGTGCATCCTTACCGGAACGAAGGTGCTTTCTCGCCTTTCCGGCAAGTTTCGCGCCGGTGTGCGTGGTTGCGACCAAATCGTCCGTGCCTTCCAGCTCGGAGTCTTTGAGAGCGTTGTGGGTAGCTTTTGCGGCTACACCCTTTGCACCATGTTTCAGGCTCTTATTCAGATTGTGGCGAGACTGCACCTTTTTCGTGAGGGCATTTTTTCCGGTTAGCTGGCTACGGGATTTTCCGTCAAGGGCATCGGCGGCGGAAGTCTTCTTACGTTTCCTTGCGATGGCATCGAGGGCGGTACTTCCCGCGCCGTGCGTGCCCTTCTTGCCGACGGAATAGAGGTCACCCTTTAAGGCTTTGGCGCTCTTATCTGCCTTTTCCACCAGACCGGTATTGACGGCATCCGTCTTTTCGGTCTTGAGGAGATTACTCATGGCTTTCTCACGGTCGTTTCCGCCGGTCGTGAAATCCGAAGCCTTCATCTGACGTTCACCGTCCTTTCCGGGGTCTTCTTACTGGGTTGCTAGATAACGGGTTTTGCATCTTTCTTGTCCCCAAGCCCCGTCTTCTTCGTCTCATTGGGGTTCGTGGAGAACAGGTCATAGAGAACGTTGCCGGACGGGAACTTGCCGCGAATCGGCACGCGGGCGTTACCTGCGATGAGCAGGCCGTCACCCGGCTCTGCGGACTCGTCGATGCATTCCTCCTCCTGCTCGGACAGGTTCAGAAGCTCCGCCCACTTCATACGGTCGAGCGGGGACTGCTTGAGAAGCATGAGGAAGTCCGCATTGAGGACGATATTTCGCGCCGCTTCGTTGGCGAGCATCGCCGTGGCGTTCTGACTGATACCTGTCAGCAAAAGTCCGAATTTTCGACCCTCATTCGAGAAGCGGGAGAAGTAGTTAAGTACCGTCGGGTACGCGAACATACTCTGCATCTCCTCGACGTAGAGCCATGTGCGGACGTTTCGCTTTGCATTGAAGTACATGCGGTTGCGGACGGCTTCGCAGACATTGATGAGGGCGAAGACCAGCATGGAATCCGGCAGGTCTTTCAGGTTGAAGTCCACGATGCGGGTGTTGAAATCGACGTTGCTCTGATGGTTGAAGAAGTTCATGGAACCCTTCACGAATCGCTCGTAACGGAGTGCGATGACCTGTGCCTGCTCCTCCGGCTGCTCGTTCGCGGCATCGTAGAAGTCCTGTAAGGTCGGCGGAAGATTGTCTCCGCGCTCTGCGGCCTTCTGGAAGGCAAGCTCGGTGCAGCGCTGTACGAGCGACTGGTCAACCTCAGAGAAGTTCGACCCGGCTTCGGCAGCGGAAGCGCCCGCCTGAGCTAACATCGCATCCACCTTGAATGCAATCTGCTCGTTTCTCGTCATGTGTTCCACGGATACCGTATCGAAGGGGTTCAGATGGGTTCCGGTACCCACGCCGAAGTGGTAGGTGCTGCCGCCGTAGCGTTCGGCGATAGCGGTGTACTCGCCTGCGCGGTCGATGACGTAAATCTCGTCCGTCGGATTGGAGAAGATGGTGCCCGTCATCTCGGTCTTGGTGAACATACCCTTACCGGAGCCGGTCTTGCCGCAGACGAAGCCCATCGGCGAGGTGAGCTTCTTGCGGTTGCAGACCACGAGGTTGCGGCTGTGCTTGTTCTGACCGTAGAAGTTGCCGCCTGCATCGTCAAGCTCCTGCGTGGCAAACGGCACGAGGATGGAAACCTGCGCCGTGGTGAACATGCGGGAGATTTCCACGTGGTTATGGCCGAGCGGGAGGATGGAATTAAGTCCCTGACGCTGGCGATAGTCATAGGTGTCAAGCTCGATGGAGTTCTGACGTGCCGTGGAGATGATGCGAAGTACCTGCGTATCCAGCGCTTCCTTGCTCTCCGCGTAAGTGTAGACAAGCCCCGTGAAGACATAGAGACGCTGGTTCTTGTTCTGCAAGTGGTCGAGCACGTCCTCCGTCTCCTCCTTGGAGTATTTCAGCTCCTGCGGGAGGATGGAGAAGTCATAGCCTTTGTTCACTGCCGAGCGCTGTTCCTCGATGATTTCCTTGTCAATCCATGCGGAACGGGTGCGCACGTAATTGATAGCCTTGGATTTATCCATGGGCTGCACGTACCACGTGATAGCCATGGGGATAGGAAGGTCTGCCATGTCGGCAAATGCGCGGTCGGAAAGTTCCGAGCCGAACTTCTTCATCACGAGTACCTGTGCGTAGACCCCGTTATCGAGTTTTACGCAGTCGTTATAGTGGCCGTCCGGGCGGAAATCAATCTGCGTCGGTGCGATGCAGTCCTTGGTAGTCTGTAAGCGCTTGGCGGAAATATCGCGCTGGTAATCGAACAGGAACGGCTTATAGGGGTTCAGGAGTGAATGGATGACAGAAAGGCGCTGGGTGCCGTTCATAAGGTGTGCCTTGCTGCCGATGGAGTTTAGGATGCGGGAGGACTCGACCTCGATACGGGAGAGCTGACGCGCTGCATCTTCTGCGGTGTCCGCCGTCACGGAATAGGTGAGGTAGCGGTTCCTGCGGATGTTGCTGACCCCCTCCTTCACCTTATCGTTCAGGATGTTGTTGAACACCTGCGCGTCGTTCCTTGCAGCATCGTTTGCCTGACGCTCCGGGTCGAAGAACTTGCGATGACCGACCTCTTCCTTGAGGAGCGGCGTGTTGATGATGCTCATCTGCACGAGCGTATCCGCACCGAACTGGTCGTAAAGGCGGGTGATGGCGGAGAACATGGCTTTCTGCTGCTCATCGCGCACCGAGTGGTAACTGGTGTCATCGAAGGCGATGGAAGACGAAAACATCCCCTCCTCCACCTCACAGATGCCGTCCTGATACATCTTGTTGTAGCCGATGTAGCTCACCACGTCTTTCGCGGAGTCGCGCTTCTTTCTGGCATCGGCCATCTTATCGGACAGCTCCTTGTCCCTGTCCTTTAACTGGGACTTGATGGAGCTGTAGGTCTTTTTCGCTTCCTTCTCGGCCTTCTTGGCTTCCTTTTTCCTGCGCTTCATCTCGCGCTTGGCGTGCTTCTTCTCCTTTCGGGTCAGCTTTCCGGCACCCTGCGTGACGTGCGCGACCTGAGAGATGGCATCCATGTCGATAGCGCCGGTATCGGAGTGCAGGGGCGCGGTGTTTCCGAACCCGTCACCGGATGCATGGACGAACGCGTCCACGTCAAATGCGGCGTTAAGAGATGACCCGTCCTGCCCTTGGGGAGTAGGATTCGATGCCGCGAAGGTTTCCCTGCTTTCGGTAGTGTTTTCCATAGATAGTTCCTTTCTGCTTGCTGTTTTCCGACTCAGAGAGAAGTCCCGCAAGGCGCATGGACGGCTTGTAGAAGATGCGGTCGTTCGTGAAGTTTGCCTTAAGCCAAAGCGGCGCAAACTGCTCGAAGGGCATCCCGCAGGGCTTCACGAAGCCCACGCACCAAAACGGCAACGAGACGGCGTAGATAAAATAGGTGCAATCGCTGACGTTCAGCCCCAAAACGAAGTAGATGTAAAGCCCGGCAAGTACCGAGACAGAAAGCGCACCCGTGATGGATACCAGGGTGCGCATGGTCATCTTGCCTACGATTTTGGGCTGATACTCGGCGATATCCTTGTGTACTGCTACAGAGAGCATGTTAGATATCGCTCCTTTCTAACCCGCGAGGGAACCCCAGTTGATACCGGTCTTGAAGTACACGGCAGCACCCACGACGATGGCACCGCCAATAATCATGGCGAGGGCACCGGAGAGCTGACCGCCGCCGCCCTGCATACCGTCCTTGATGGTAAGACCAAGGTTCACAAGGCCGAAGACGATGAGGATGCCGCCGAGGGCGGTCACACCATCAGAGAGAAGGTTTTTCACGTTTTCCAGCATGGTTGATTCCTTTCTTTCTTGTTTACTTGTTTTCTAGTAACCGTACAGATGGGCAAAGGCGATACAGGTAAGTCCCGCGACGATGATTGCAACGGCTTTGCGTATCTCCCCGCCCCCGCCGCGAAGAAGTCCTGCGAGGGTCATCCCAAGATAGATGATTCCCACGACGGTGAATGCGCCCGCAGCGGTTCCTATCGCCGGGGCGGCGAGTTTGACGAGTGTTTCCAAGTTCCTTCCTCCATTCGTCCCCTTTCTGCCTTTTTCGCGTGGCATTTCTCTTAATTATAAGTGACTACCGGTTCAGCAATTTGCCCAGAAGCCCCTTCCTTGATTTTTTCCATGCCGCCCATTTCCATGCCGTGAACTCCGCACCCATATCCTCATCGGGGGTGTACGGCTCGCAGCCGTTTTTCAGATACCGCTCGAAATCGAAGGAGTTCTTATGCAAACGCTTCCAGTTGCGCTTATCCACGATATAGCGGTATCGCTTATGGGCGTGGGGGTCGTACTTATCATCCATGAGCGGGTTGGTACCGGCGATGAGCAGGATTGCCTTTAAGCGGCTCATCTTTCCGATTTCTGCTGCGTCGATAAGGTCACGACCCTGAATCTGCAAGTTCTTACTGGCGCTTGAGGACTGCCCCGTAGACTCGTTGTAAGTCATCTGATGGATGGTCTGCTTGCCAATCATCTCCGCAATCTCCTTGTTGGTGGAGTTGGACTTGCCACCGAGGAAGAGCGTCGAGTCGCAGCAGTCGATGATGGTCTGCGCCTTCTTATCGTACTTGCTTTCCAGCTGGCTCATGGATTGCAGGATGATGGTGATGCCGATGTTACGGGAACGGGTGACCGCGATGGTCTCCTCAATCTGCGGGATAGTGCCGATGTTGGCGAACTCATCGAAGATGAAATGCACCGGGGTCGGGAGTTTCCCGCCATAATCCGAAAGGGCTTTTCGGCACAGCTGGTCGATGGTCTGCCACATGAGGATGGCGAACAGGAAACTGAGGGTCTTGTCGGTATCGGAGAGGATGCCGAAAATCGCCACCTTCGCATCCGGGTCACCAAGGGTGTCAATCTCCATCTCGTCATAGGTCAAAAGCTCGCGCACGCCGTCCGTCGCGATGGGCGCAAGGCGCACGTTGCAGGAGATGAGGATGGATTTTAAGGTCTTGCCCGCCGCTACCTTGAAGTTCTTGTAGTTCATCAGGGCGAAGTCCTCGTCGGCGGAAAGTCCCCCGCAGTCGGCGGGCTTCACGCCGTCGGAGTTGCGCTTGAACTTACTGGGCACCCAAGACCAGCCGTTATCTGCCTGCTTGGTGCCAAAGCTCCTTGAGAGACCGGCATTTCCCGCAGTGTCAGGAGAAGAGCCGTCGTTCTGCTTGTACTTCTTGCCCTCCTCGATTTGAAGGAACATCAGGTCAAGTGCGGACTTGAAGTTCTCATCGTTCTCTCGTGCTTCCGCAAGGGAGAGGAGCGTGAGAAGCGAGGACATGTTGTAGTCCTTCGCCGGGAACCAGTCACGCAACAAGGCGATGAGCGCCGTGTAGAGCATCTTCTCCGCGTTCTCCCAGAACGGGTCACCGCTCGATTTCCCCTCGGGGTTCGTGTTCATAATGAAGCAGTTCACGAAGGAGAGGATATCGGTATCCGTCTTCACGTACTTTAACGGGTTGTAGTGCATGGACTCATCAAGGTTGATGGTATTGAAGCTCTTGAGCTTATAGCCGTTGTCCGTGAACAGGTATCCGGCATCCTTAAGAAGGGTACCTTTTGGGTCGGTGACGAAGTAGCTGGTGTTGAGCTGGCAGATGTTCGGGGTCACGTAGTTAAAGGTCTTACCGGAACCAGAGCCGCCGACCACGAGGACGTTTAGGTTGCGGTCATATTCCGGGTCGAACTTGGGACGGTGCAGGGCAAGGCCGAAGTTCTTGGTGAAGAGAAGATTGTTATCTTCGGTCTGCAAGTCCTTAAACTTCTTTCCTTCCTTCAAAGTGCCCCAGCGGGCGGAACCGGATTCTTCGCCGGAACGATAGTTTCCGATGAACGCCACGTAGCGAAGCCAAATCATCCAGATAATGAGAAAGCAAGCCCCGCCAAACAGCAGGGAGTTACTGGTCATATCGAGGGCAAACGGTGCATCCTTTATGGTCTGCCACATGGAAAGGAATGCATCGCTCAAATGGTCGAAAATCTGCCCCGGATAGGTGACGAGGGTTTCGGCATAGCGGTCACCGAGATAGAAAAAGACCGTGGCGATGACGAGAGTGCCGAGCGCCGAGGTGGCAATCTTCTTATTGATTTCCGGGTTCGCGCTATTTGCCATCTGCATCCTCCTTTTCCACTTCTTCCAGCACAAGCAAGAGCGTGGTCACAATACTCGTGCGCGTCTCTCGCGTGGCCGCGTGGCGGAATCCTTCATAGCAGGTGAGCGAAAAGTCCTCGGACACATCAATACCATTGGAATCGCGTGGAGTGAGACCGTCGCACCGGGAAAGGGCGGAAGGCTCCCAGAGGGTCGTGATGCCATCTTCCGATTTCACGCGCTTGCACCCGGACTTCATTTCATAGAAAAGGTTGTCGAGGGTGGTATGGGTTTCGTTGTCCTTTGGCAGGGCGGCATCAAGAAGGGAGATGAGGTTCCCGATGGTACGCTGGGAAGGCTCGCACCAGTCCCTTAAATATCCAAGACAGGCCATCAGAAGAAGTTTTTCCGTCTTCTTAAAGAAGTCCCCATCTGAATCGGAGAGGTTCACGATGGATTCCGCGATGGTCTCGATATCGCTGTCCGATTCCATGGTAAGAAGCGGGGAGCATTTCAGCCTGTCCGGCAATTTGTCTTTGAGTGTCATGGTCTATCTCCTTACAATACGTCTTCGCCGTTAAAGGGCAGGCTCGAACCATGCTCCCGCGTGGTTTCCTGCGCCTTCGTCTCCGTATCCATCTGGTTCTTGGCAGCGGTCATATCGCGTGCTTCCCCCGTGAGGGAATAGGACTCGGAATCATATTGCTGCTCCTCGCGAATATCGGAGGGGCGAATCTCGCTTCCGGTCTGCTCTGCATCCATGACGGCGGTGCGGGAATCGGTATCTGCGCCATCGTGGCTCTCAATACCGGAGTTCGGGTCGGGCGTGCGCCCGTCGTTATCCATGGAACCATCAGATGCAACCGGCTCAAGCAGCTGTTGTTCGTCACGCATCTGCTCCTGCGCCAGACGCGCATTCTGCATGGCAAGGTCTCCATCTGGGAGGGTGCCAGCGTCCTTCGGGGTATTCTGCTCGAACCAGTTGTGGGTCACATCGAGGTCGTACCGGTTCTTTAACGTCTCCGCAGAGACCGGCCAGTCGCGACCGCGCTCATACGCCGGTACCGAACCGTCCTTATTCAGGCTTGCAGGCTCGTAGGCCATGACCTCACCCTTGCTGGTTTCAGTCACACCGAAGCCCTGTGCGTTCATCTTGCGCTCGAAGTCGGAAAAGTCCGTGCAGTCTTCCCTTGCCTTTTGGGCAGCGTTTCGGATGTTCTGGGTATGGATGGCGGTGTCCTCGGCGCGAAGAGTGGCAACCCTATCGCTGCGGGCAGGTGCATCCTTTCCCGGCACGTCATAGGTCTTTTCCGGGGCATCCGTTTTCACCTGCGTCGCGTGAACCTTGTAGGGGGCACCGACGGAAATTACATCGAAATCCTCATGGGTTTCACGACCAACCATCTCTGTAAGCTCCTTGTGGGAGTAGCCGGAGAAGCAAATCGAATCGTCGATGTTGAGGTTTTCGGTATCCTGTTCGCTAAAGAGCACATCGTAAGTTTCTTCCGGTGCATCCTTGTAACGGATGGTGACCGGAATGACCGTTACGTCCTCTGCCGGGAGGTCAGGATAGCTTGCCAGCTCCGTGAGGGAATCCATGGTCTTCTTATTCACGGGTTCCGCGTGATTCAGTGCGTCGGTGATACGCTGCTCATCGAGACGCGCCATCACGTCCTTAAATTGCGGGGCATACCCTGCGACGGTCTCGGCATCCTCTTTGGCAAAGGCAAGGAAACCGTTTCCCTGTTTGTCCGTGTAGGCGGCGGCATAGGTACCATTCTCGCGGCATACCTGCGCATAGTAGGCGGCTTCCTCGGAAGTACCAAAGGGCACGACCACCTGCTCACGAGAGGATTGCTTCTCAGCCATTGCTTTTGCCTGCTCAGGAGTGTTCCCCTCCTTCTTATAATGGCGCTGCCACCAGTCGAAAGCACGTTCCCTGCCACGTCCGAACCGCAAGTAGTTCTCCGTCTGCCTTGTGACGAAGTTTAGGAGGGCGTTTCCCATGTCATCGCCGAAATCCTGAGCCATGTGGCATCATCCTTTCTTTTCCGATTTCCTGCTTTTTGAAGCGGCAAGAATGCCGTCTCCTTGGGGACAGATTATAACGCAGGCTATTTTTCTATCCCTCTGCCCTATACACGAACATGCAGGTAGAAACTGCCAAATGCACGGATGCCGATGATAGAAAAAGACACCATTTAGCATCAAATGAACCCATTTGCGCCTATTTGCGAACGTTGACCCTTTTCTCGTCCGGGTAGAGGGATTCGCCCCTCAACCATCCCGCTCACAAATCTTTCATAAATCCGCAGGCGGATTGACGGAAACATTTGGAACGGAAAAGTTGACCGGCTCCCTTCCCCGTGCATTCGCCTTCGCTGCCGCGATGCGCCGGACGCAGGAAAAGCGAGGGGCTTTCCCGCCGGGCACCGCGACCGCTCATTTTATGCACGGGGTTTGCCTATATGGGGCGCTGCCCCAGACCCCGGCCACTCCGCGCGAGCCGCAGGATTTTGTCCTTTCGGCGGGAAAAATACAAGTCTTGAATGTTTACCGGCTTTCTTGTAAAATATATATATAGCAAGATGGTTGATACCTTCTTGTGAGTTGAACAGGAGGTGGTCTTCACCGATGAATCAGGAAGAAACGATGCTTTTGCATAAGGAGAGATACAAGAAAACGATTAAGAATCTGACCGTGATGAGCGATATTTTCGCGCGGAATGTATTCAAGGATAAGAAAGCCTGCGAGTACGTTCTTAGAATCATCATGGAGGACAAGGATTTGACCGTCATCGACAATGAGACGCAGGTGGATTTCAGAAACATGCATGGCAGAGGTGTCGTGCTGGACTGTGTGGCAAAGGATGGAAGCGGACGCATCTTCAACGTCGAGATACAGCAGGACGATGAGGGGGCGCACCCGAAACGTGCCAGATACAACCTCGGGATGATGGATTCCAACGTGCTGGATACGGGAAAGAACTTCGATAAGCTCCCGGAAACCTACGTGATATTCGTCACGTTGAAAGACGCACTGGGGCACGGACTTCCGATAGCCCATATCGACCGGATAATCCGCGAGAACGGCAAGGAGTTCGGGGACGAGGAACACTTCATCTACGTGGATTCGAGCAAGGACGATGGCGGCGAGCTTGGAAGACTGATGCACGATTTCCGTGTGAAGGAAGCGAAAGAGATGCAGGCGGGAGCATTGAAAGACCGCGTGCACGAACTGAAAGAGACCGAGAAAGGAGTGGAGCATATGTGCAAGGAAATGGAAGCCCTGCGTCTGGAAGGTGTAGAGGAAGGAAGAATGGAAGAGAAAAAAGCGGTAGCATATTCTCTCGCTGACAGGAAGATGAGTGCCGAGGAGATAGCGGAAATCATCAAGGTCAACATTGAAACCGTCAAGGGATGGCTTGCAGGAAGTGTGTCTGCCGCAAGATAGAAAACTATTTTGATAGGTTCACGGTTTTATGGCTCTGCGGGTTATTAGCTCGCAGAGTCTTTTTGATACGGATTCGAGCAAGGACGATGGCGGTGAACTTGGAAGACTGATGCACGACTTCCGAGCGAAGGAAGCGAAAGAGATGCAGGCGGGAGCCTTGACTGACCGCGTGCATGAACTGAAAGAGACCGAGGAAGGAGTGGAGCATATGTGCAAGGAAATGGAAGCCCTGCGTCTGGAAGGCGTGGAGGAAGGAAGACTGGAAGAGAAAAGAGAGAATGCCAAAAGCATGGCGGAAGACGGCATGACGGTAGATAGAATCGCAAAAATCTTGAAAGTGAACGCCCAGATGGTGCAGGAGTGGCTTGCAGGTAGCGTTTCTACGGCAAGATAGATAACCACTTAGACGGCTTTACGGTTTTACGACTCTGCGGGTTTCTGGCTCGCAGGGTTTTTGAAAACAGGTAAATAATTTTGTTAATGAAAAACTCGTTACCAATGGGGACATAACCCAGTTGATAACGAGTTTTTTGTTTTGAAAGACGATAGTTTTGATTGCACACTGATTGCACACCTGCGTATTTTTTTGTTGTTTTATAGGTTGCTATATTGCCTTATATTGCCGGAAAATCGCTTATTTTTCGGCATATGGAAGGTTGTCGAAATCGAGTTTGAGTAGAATCCGGTGAGCCGCAAACCCTTTGTTTATAAGGGGTTCAAGGCTCTCCGTTTTCACGATTGCACACTGATTGCACAGTGCGTGGTCTTAATATAGAATAAAAAAGCGGCTTGTGGGTCGCGAGCGGGTGCTGCTTCTTGGTGGGAGGGCACCCGTTTTTTTCTTCCTCATGCACGGTGGTAGTCCGCCGTGTGTTGGTTGCTCGTGTAGTTCGCGATGCTCGTCTTCGGCTCACTGTAGTTGAGGATGCCGGTGAGCTTCTTTGCGACTGCTTGGTTGGTATTGGGATACAGGTGCCCATATGTCCCAAGCGTGGTCTGTATCTTCTCATGCCCGAGCCGTTCCTTGAGGAGCAGTGGGCTTTCTCCCATGTTGATGAGAAGTGACGCGTGGGAGTGGCGAAGGTCGTGAACCCGGACGCGGTGAACGCCTGCGAGGTCTGCGAGCTTCTTCATCGCACGCGGAAGCCTTGTCTTTGTGGTCGGAAGCCCGTTGTAGCTCAATACGAACTCGCAGTCAGGGATGACAACGCGCTGCACCTTGCGCCATGCGGCGAGTTCGGAAAGCGTGTCCTCATCCAGATAGATGGAGCGGATTGCCGCACGCGTCTTCGGTTTCGTGAACTTGTAGTCCGACTGGTTGTGGTAATAGAGCGTTTTGGTGATGGAACAAAGCCCGGTCGTGAAGTCGATATCGCTCCACAGGAGGGCAGATGCTTCCCCAAGCCGCATCCCACTCATGAACAGGAAAAGCAGGCTGATGAACAGGTAGTGCTCGTAGTAGTCTCCCTTGTAGAGTTTGGAAATCACCTTCTCGAACTCATCAAGCGTCCAGAAGTCCACAAGCGGTTTCTGCCCACGAACGTTGCCGACCATCCGTGACGGGTTCCTTTCCGTAATACCCAATATGACGGCACGGTCGAAGGCAACGGAGAGCATTCCCTGTGTGACGCGCACGTAGTTCGGGCTATATCCTGCGCGGATGAGGGCAAGCTGCCAGTTCTGTATGTCGATTGGCTCGATGGCATCGGTAAACTTCTCGTAGAAGCAGGAGAAGTGTTTCCGCACCGTACCGGCGCGGTTCTCGAAGGTACTCTCCTTTACCTGTGTCTGATACCAAGGCAGGTAGGTGTCCTCAATGAACGTTCCGAAGGGAATCCTTTTCTGTTCGGTGGGAAGCGATTGGGAAGCAAATTGCAAAACGAGTTTTGCATATTCCTCTTTCGCTTCTTTTTTTGTTTTGAATCCGCTCCGGTATTTCTGAATCCGCTTTCCCGTGGAATGGTCGAATCCGAGATTGGCGCGGAAATAGTAGGTGCCGTTATCGGCTTTCTTAATTTGGTCGTTTGCCATTTGTCTTTACTCCTTTTTCAGGAGCGCGACCAGCGGCATCACCGTCTAAGGCAATCCCAAGAAGCTCCTCGACGGCTTCCGCCGGAACGCGGTCGAGCTTGCGTGAGGAGTAGAAGGGATAGCCCTTCTCAACCATGCGAATTTTCGCCAGACGGATGATATCGGTGGCGAAAGAGTTCCCATAGCCGAGGGCAACTAAATCTTTTTTCGTTACGGTTACCATGGCTCTCCTTTTGACAGGAAAGCAGACTACTCGTCTTTCTGACTGTATTGTAGCAGGTCAGAGCGCGTTTGTATATAGTCTGCTTCCTTTCCTTCTTTCTGGTTGTCTGGTTTCCTGTGTTTGTGGTTTTATTGTTTACGGTTTAAACCTCAGCATCGCACGCAACAGCTTCGCCTGCATGAACGACTTCATCGAGAGGTCGATGCCGTAGTCCCAGAAGCCATCCGCGTCGGTGTAGAACCCGGTGCAGAGTCCGTCCATGAAGTCGTTGAAGTAATCGAGCACCGCCCCGGCAGCAAGGGCATCTCCGCTTGTCGCGGCAACGACGGTATCGTAGTCAATCTTTGTCTTTGCCATGCGGGTCACCCCCTTCCGTCAGAATGTCCGCAAGACGGGCGAGCGCACGGGCGCGACGGTTCTGCACCGTGGAGCGTGGGAACCCCATGTCCTCACCGATACGCCTATCCGACCATCCGGCAAAATAGGAGAGCAGGATGATTGCCTGCTCCTCTGGGCAGAGTTTTTCCAGCGCATCCGCGAGGTCTTTATCCGTCACGCCGATAGGCTTTCCGGCGGCATCGAATACGGTTTCCCGCTCCGGCACGTCCTGCCAGTCCGCAAGGCTTTCAAGTTCGCTCCTTCTGAGGTCGCAGAACAGCACCTCGCGGTTGCGTCTCCTTTTGCGCTCCCTTAAAACATCCGTCCGCGCGTTCACGAGGGTCTTCCGGCAATAGGTCAGGAACATGCCGACCACTTCGTTACGGTTCGCTTTCTCTTTCGTCATCTTTTTTCCTCCTTTCGGTATAGGCACGATTTCCGTGCCCTTTCCTGCCAAGAGGAAAAAGAAAGCCCCGCAGCGTCGATACGCTACGGGGCGCGGGGACGGTGCCGGGAAGGAAATCGGCACCAGAATCAGGAAGAAGCGGCTGATGCTTAAAAACCGCTCCGCTACGATTCTATCCCCTCGATTCCCAACTTCCGCTTGAAATCTTTGCGGTTCTTCATTCCGATTTCCCGACGGCGCGAGTTGCCGTCGTACTTCACCGGGAACCCGACCTCAACGATGCGGTCGAAGACACGTCCCCACGGGTCATCTGCCGTGGCGTTCAGGATTCTCTCGCGAAAGTCGAAGTTCGTCGTTATCACCATCGGTTCCCCTGCCTTGTAGCGTCCGTCGATAACGTCGTAGACGTGCTCCATGACGTACTCGGTGGAGCGCTGGGCACCGAGGTCTTCAAGGATGAGGAGGTCTGGGGCGAGGATTCTCTCAAGGTTCCCGGAACGCTTCTCGAAGGAGGATTCCATCAGGTTCACGACCCGCTTGATATCGGTCACGAGACAGGAGAACCCGCGCTCGATGACGGCGTTCGCGATGCAGGACGCATGGAAGCTCTTGCCCGTGCCGCGCTTCCCGTACAGGACAAGCCCCTCCGGGTCTTTCGGGTCGAAGGTCGCGGCAAATGCCTTGCAGACGGTGCTCTGAGCCGCGTTCCTGCCGTCATCGGCATCGAAGGTGCAGAAGGCGTACCTGCCGGATGAGGGGAAGCACTGCTTCCTTAGCCGTTCCGTCCTACGCCTTTTCTCCGCCCGCTCGGCTTCCTCGCGCTGCCTGTCCGCTTCCTCCCTCTGGCAACGGCACATGGTCGGGACAAGGTGCGGCTCCTTGAAGATTCCGCCCGCCGGGAACATCCGCTCGCGTGGCTCTCCGCATTTCCCGCAGACGAGGATGCCGTCCGCGTCGCGATAGTCCTCGCCCGGCTTCCGTCCGTCCTGCTCCTTGGTTTTCGTTACGTTTTCGCTCATTTACCTCGTCCTTTCTGCGTTACCCTGTCTGAGAGCCTGTCTACGGGACTTTGTGGTCTTGTTCGGGCAGTTACTGCCACATGACATTTAGCGTGTCATAGGCAGGCTCTCAGGCATTCTCAGGGGCATTTCTAGTACATGTTCTCGTCGATATATCCCTGAGCCGTCTCCCGGTCACAGCCCCATTTCGCCATGACCTCCTCGACGGAGGGGATTTTCCCGACCGCGTTGGCCTTCGGTTCCGTGCGTGCGGGAGGGGTCGCAGCCTTCGGGTGTTCGTTCCTGTCCCAGACTGCGGCGAGCTTCTTCCAGTCATCGACGGGCTTGCCGGAGTTCGTGCGCCAGCCGCGTCCCTCGTTCACATCGAAGAAGCGGTCGGGGTCAACCGCGACTCCCATTTCCGCGAAGTGCGAGCGGACTTCCTCCCTTGTCGGGATTCCAGAACCTGTCATCCCATCCCCATCAGCTACAGCTGTAGATGTAGCTGTATTCTTATATCTATCATCTATATTCTTAGGGCGTGACGCAATTTTTACAGCTTCATTTTCACCCTGTGCAGATTGTCTACCTGCGCTTTTACCGTCTGCGTCAGTGTAAAAACCGGTGTCAAAATCACTGTCAACTTTTACGTCAAAATTGACGTCAACTTTGCTGTCAAAGCTGTCAACTTTTACACCGTCAATTTTTACAGTGTCAACTTTCGTGCCGTCATCTTTTACGATTTTTCCGCCTTTTGGGGCTGGAAGTGCTGGCGCATATTCCTTGCGGTACTTGATGACGGAGGGGCGGCTCACTCCGGTCTTCTCGGCAACCTCGGTATTCGTGGCTTCCGGATGCTCGGTAAGGTATGCGAGCACTTTATCCTTCTTCACCTGACGGGTTCCCTTTCCGTTCTTACGGGCGCGCTCCGAAGCCTTGCGCACGCGGTTTCCCTCGCGCATCGCGTCGATTGCCGGGACGTTCTGGTTGAACTCCCAGTCCGCGATGGCGTAGATGCCATCCTCGCAGATGACAAGGCCGAGCTGTACGAGCGGCTGCACGCATTGCCGAAAGGCGGGAACGGTCTTCTTGGTGACCGCAGCAAGCATCTCGTCGGTGTAGGGAACGCTTTCGTGGAGAAGGAGCTTCCCGGCGCAGCCGCATTTCACCGCAAGCGATTGTAGACGGGCGAAGACGGTGTAGATGGAGTCCGCATTGTCCATCGCGTCGATGAGTAGGGCTTCCTGCGTGTCGAAGAACTCACTGTAGTCCCTGCGCCACGCTCCTCGGAGCTTCATCGGTACACCTCCGGGGTCTTCTTATCGCGTTCGGCTTCGGAGTAGGCGAGGTGGTCGAAGGGTGGGAACCTCGCGACAACCGCGAGGGCATGAGTGTACTTGGCGCGATTCGCCCGGTAGCCGAAGGAGGAGAGCATTTCCATGACTTCGGTATCCGTGAACGTGCCGTCATCGGTCACGATGGTGAACGTGCCGTCATCGTTTTTCGTGACTGTGCGCGTGTGGATTTTAGCCAGGGCGAGGACGAGTACGGTCGCGGAATCCCCATTCGGCTCATGGTCGATGAGCGTCATCTCAGGTGTCTCGTAGAAGTTCAAGGGGATGTAGTAGTAGTAGCTGCTGAAATCCATGGTGCTCCTTTCTGCTTGCAATCTGTGATTATGTTTTACTATATCTGTCCTGTTTTGTGGACTTTTCCAGTCAGATTTCATGCTTCTTTCACAATTAGACACGCGTTTTGAGATGGTTCTGCCAGATTCGCGTCCCGTGCGGCGGTGCGCTGTGTTACAGTAGCGAAAGTCCTTTCTGCCTGTTGCTTTTATCTCGGAGTGCGGGCAGGAGAAAAGGGAGCCTGTGATTTCGGTCACACGGCTCCCTTTTCTGTTACCAGTCGGAGTTTTCGCTATCCGGTTCCGCTGCCTGTAACCCACCATCAGCGACAGGCTCCGTTTTTACCGTTTTCTTTTTGCGTGCATCGAGACGCGCCTTGGCATCCTCCGGGGTACTTCCGTGGGCGGTGAGCATGTCGCTCACCTCGTCTGCATGGCTCGCAAGGAATCGGTCGAGTGCGTCGAGGTCGAGTTCCTGCCAAGCGCAACCGACGGCGGAGAGCACACTTTCACCAGCGGAATGGGTGACCAGAGAGCGCCACTTCCGGTTCCGCTCGCGAATCTTCTTTTCAAGTTCCTTTTTCTTCGCTTCGAGTTTGGCGAGTTCCGCCTTCTGTTTCTCGATACGCTCCTCGAAATCTTGAATGGTAGCCATGGTTCTTCCTTCCTACTTGACGGCATCCCTGAACAGATTGTGCCATAACGCGCGGAGGATGGTAAGATTCCGGCAGGGCACGGTGCCGGAACAGGGGCGAAGGCACCGTGCCCCGGTTTTGCGAAGAAAAAGGAAGGAATTGGGCAGATGTATTCCAAGGATACGGGGAAAGACCAGATGCTGATGACGATGGAACGTGCGCTTACAAGCGAGCAGAAGGCAGGCTTCTTCTTCCTCGGCTTCCTCGGCGGCATCGTCGGGATTCTCGCCGCATCCCTGATGAACATCAACGCGCCGTACCGACCGGAGGGAACGAAGATGGCGGCACTCGGATTTGCGACGGCCTGCGTTCTAGGCACCCTTATCGCACTTGTTGGCTGCGTAGGCTCCATCGCGCTCCTTGGTGCCAGATAGAGGTGGCAAGATATTGAAGGACTTCCTCAATCAGCGTCCGGCATTCTTCCAGCTGCGCCAATCCGTTCGTGTGAGATGAGAAGGGGCATCCTGCGCGGGTGCCCTTTTTTCTTTGCATTGTTATGATGGTTTTATGGCTTGCCGTGTTTGTGGTTTGATGGTCTGCTATATTTATTGTTAGTTAGCCAAAAGGGAGCAGAGGGTGGAAAATATGCCTGACAATGTGAAAGACAATCCCGTCGAAAAAAGGGAAGCCCTGCTCGCCGACCGTCTCAGGCTGCATAAGGGTTACAGGCAGCGGTTCGTGAAGGGAAGGAACAGACATGGACGAATACACGCTTTCCATCAGTCGTTGCAGTGGTGGTGACGGGGTGGAGGAGAGCTTCAAAGCGAAGATAAAGCGTCGAGAAGCTGCGCTAGATGCCTTTGCCGTTGCAGAAGCGTACTGCAAGGAAAGTTGGATGGTCTCAAGATGCGAGCGGGAGGGATTTGACGGTTTCATCATCGACCTGCGCTCCGATGCTGAGGATGAGACCATCCGTCTCGTCAGGCTTGTGCCCGACAGCGAGGATGGCATCATGGATGATGTATTCCGTCTGGAATACGGCAGTTGCGAGTATAAGGTTTAGGCACGCCATCGGCGAGTTCATTCATGCTTTTATATGCAGGATATAAGGAGTGTACGGTTCGCCTGTTTGCTGGTATGCCAGTCTGCTATATTTATAGACAGCAAGAGGGGCGGCAAGCAGAGCTTCCCAAAGGCAGAAGGGACTTCAAGATGGCTACTTTGGATGTTACGGAGGAGCGCCGCAGGGCAATCGACCGAGTGAACCGGGCATATGCCGATGAGGACTACGATAGGTACGAAAGGCTCATCGAGCGCTATTGTCATAGGTTCGGGTTTGACGGCGATTACAGTCTTTTTGAGGATGCCTGCACGGATGCCCGCATATTCGGTCACGGAATCGGCTAGAGGAAGAAGCATGACGCTCGGGGAGCTGTTCGAGGAGACTTACATTCAGGGTGAAATCGCGATTCGAAGCTATGATTCGACGGGTACTACGATTGAGCACTATCTAGGCGATGCGGAGGAGTTCTACCCTGACGAACACCCGCAAATCCTTGAAAGGGAGGTCGGCTATATCTTCCCGCTCATGGAGGTCGAGCCGACCATCTGTATCGAGCTGAAAAATGAGGAGGACGAGGGATGAGCGGAATGAAGGTCAAGGAGTTGATGGATAGCCTGAAAGGGGATTGTTACCGCTTTCGCGTCCATTATCCAGAGGAATGGGAGTTTGGACTCATAACGGGAGCGACTTTCTTTGGCAAACGCGGGCTGGTCTTGCAGCATGGGGAGGATGACGTGAGTTCTTTCACACTGAACCCGTCCTGGCTTTCCTGCGAGGACGAGACGCAGCGTTGCATCATGGTCGAGATTTACTTGGAGCCGTAAGGATGGGCGCGGGGAGTAAGCCCCTGCGCCCGTGGCAGGTCTGCGCAGGGGATGTTATCGGTAGTGGCAAGCGGGTCGAGTACGTGTTCGAGCGGTACGGGGAACTGTACATAAACGCAAGCGACGAGGAGCTTGTGCGGCAGGGAAAGCGAACGTATGGAGAGGAGCTTACAAGGCTCTACGACCTCGACCTTTCCGGGTGGAGGGTCATCGGCCATTACGGGTGCGGACGCGGCTACGAGGGACGAAGCTGGTATGACATGGGGAAGCCGTTCGGACGGCGCTAGAGAAGGGATGAATATGGGCAAGGAGAAAATCGAGGAGAAGGACGTGCGGCTTCTGAGGTATGCCGTCGAGCAGGCGTTTGACGGGGCGATGAGGGACGGGGCATTGGCACTGTTGAACCGTCTGGTCGATTCGGCTTCGGAAGCGGCAAATCTTGAGGAAGAGCTTCTGAACCTCAAGGGGGAGTATCAGAGGAGCATGGAGAACTCGAAGAGAGGGGCATTCAAACGCCTTGATGCTGCCTACAAGCGCAAATGCAGGCGAGAGAAGCGAATGGCGAAGGGGCAGATGCTTTGCGCAGACGGCAAGCCGGTCATGTTCGGTGAGACCCTTTACGGAGGGGACGGACGCGATTGGTTGATTGTCGGGATTGCCGGAGCGTGGTCGTATGACGTGTACGGGCTGCACGTCGCGCACGACGGGAAAAAAGAGAAGAAACCGCTTCGAGCGGAATGGCTTGTCCATGAGCTGACGGATGCCGGGGAGGAGGTTTAGGAAAAGGATGCTGCCAACAAAGAAGCGCTGTCCTAGGTGCGGGCGTGTGCTGCCAGCGGAAGCGTTCAACTTGGTTCGCGGCGGAAGGGAGCTTGCCGGGTGGTGCCGTGTGTGCAACCACCGCTATTATCTCGACCGCAAGGAAGCGGGATTCGTCAGGAAGAACCCGAGCGGGCGGAGGATTGCGCATGGAGGGTATACCGATGCGGTCGGCAGGTATATCGACCTCGGATAGGGAAAGGACGGGCATCCGGGAGGGTGCCCTTTTTTCGTGCAGGATATGCAGGATGTATGGAGTGTACGGTTCACCTGCTTGCTGGTATGCCGGTCTGCTATATTTATAGACAGCAAGGGGGACGGCAACCGAGCCGCCCCATGGCAGAAGGGACTTCAAGATGAAGAACGTCAGGGAGCTTGAGACCTATGGTGCAATCCTTATCGGCTGCGGGATTATGGCGTACACGCTCATGCTTGCGAGCGTGGATGCGCCGGTCTGGGCGATAATCGAGTTTGTTATGGGTACGCTCTTCATGGTGGTCGGCGTGTGGTGCGTCTACCTTGCGGGTATGGAGTACGACTACCAGATGGAAAAGCGCCGCTACCGTAACAAGAGGTAAGCACTAGCAGACCATAACCGCTATCGGGAGGAGTTCGGTCGGTAAAGGAGCTAGGGCATCCGGGAGGATGCCCTTTTTCTTTGGCTTTTTGGGAGCCGCCCTGCGGGCGGCGTGAAGGCGCGTGGTCGTTGCGGGAACGGGGACTCGGGGGCGGCTTTCCCACCCTTCCAACAGCCTGCGGGTCGGGCTAGGAACCCTCCGGCCATTGAAAGCGCGGAAAAGCCTTCTACTTGGCGGAAACGGGGGGACTGACCTGCCGGGGTTTCCAACATTCCGACAGGCTCTGGGTCAGTCTAGGAACCCTCCGCCCATCGGAATGTTGAAAACCCCTTCTTCTCGGGAAACCATAGGCCGCAGGCGCGGCAAAGCGGGGCACGCCGCAGCGGCTCGGAAGAGGGCGGGGAAAGGAGGGTCGGTGGCTCCACGATGGGAGGTTGGTTTTTCTTGACACCCCACGGTTTCGCGGGGTCTCTCCGTGGCGCGGTCGCCTGCGCTTCCTCAGATTAGGGGCTGCTCGCCCCTAATGACCCGAGTTCCATGGAGAAGGCGTGGAGTCTCGCGTTGTGGAGTGTGCTGGTATGCCGCATAGCTATAATTACAGATAACAGCAAGGGGGACGGCACCGAAACCATCCCAAGGCAGAAAGGACGGAGCAAATGAAAATCGAGAAAAACGATATGGTCATGGTCTATGACGGGGGCGGCACTGTTCCCCACTGCAAGTATACCGGCAGGTTCGGTGACCTTACGGCATACTTGCAGGAGATTGTCTCGGATGCGGTTTATCTGTTCCGGCTGGGGGAGAGCGAGGAGTGCGACTGGCTGGTTCTCCTCGGTCAGCCTTGGTCACCGTATTCACCGGACGGCATTCGCTAAGGAATTGAAGGGGCATCGGGAAAGAGATGCCCCTCTTTTTCGATGTACATAAGTAGGGAGCGTGTAAATGGATAGGTACGAGGTCATGGCAGGCAAGATGGCACCCTTGACCGACGGGGCGCACCGCAAATGGGGATTCACCGGAAAGGTCGAGACAAGGAGCTATGAGCGGCTGGTCGATGCACTCATTGACTTTGTTGAGACCGGAGACGGCCTAAAAGCGCGGTTTCTCGCAGGGTTTGCAGCGTGCTTGGCAGCGGATAGGAAATCTGTCGAGAATCGTGGGTTCGGGGTCGCGGTCAGGAAAGTCCGGTGCCATCGGGGCGAGGACGGCACGGTAAGGGTATCTTCCGTAGAGACGATGCATGAACGTCGGTACACGGTCGATGATTGGCGATACGACACGGCGGATTGCGAGCAGACCGAGAACGGTCAGAAGGGTTGAAGGGATGGACAATGAGTTCCACGATTAAACTGTATGAGCATAACCAGAAGGCATATGACGCACTCCTAGATATGCTTGGGGAGCGCGACCGTGCCTGCGTCATCAAGCCGACCGGAACGGGAAAGTTCGTCATCATCGCAAAGATGGTGCAGGACAACCCGGACAAGCGGTTCCTGCTGCTCGGCACCAACGATTACATGTTCAACGACCAGATGGCGAACCTTGCCGAGATTGCGCCGGGGTTTACGCCTGAGAACCTGCAATTCATGACCTATGCGGCAGCGATGGGAATGGAGCGCCGTAACGACTGCGTTCCGCCCTACGATGTGATAATCGCCGACGAGTTCCACCATTGCGGGGCTGAGGAATGGGGGAAGGGCGTTACCCACATCCTCAATGCGAACGAGAGCGCCAAGGTGGTCGGATTCACTGCCACCCCTATCCGCTACTCGGATGGTGGAAGGAATATGGCGGACGAGATGTTCGACGGAAACGTGGCCTATTCCATGGAGCTGGAGGAAGCGTGGCTGCGTGGGATACTGCCGATTCCGAAATACGTCACCGCTTTCTATGAAGCACCGGAGGAGCTTGGAAGGCTGGCAAAATCTATTGCCGGATTAAAGAATGAGAGAGTGATGAAGCGATTCCAGAAAAAATATGAGCAGCTTCGCCGTTCTCTTACAGAAGCAGGAGGTGTACGCGAAATCATCGCAAAGCATCTTGAAAAACGGAATGCGAAGGTCATCGTGTTCTGCCCGCGCATTGCGAAGCTCCGAGAGTTCATGCTCCTGCGGCGGGAATGGTTCGGGGCGGTAAACAGCGAGATACATGCCTATAAGACTGTGAGTGCAGACCCATACGGTTCCGAGGACTTTCAGGCGTTCAAGGATGATGAATCGGATGCCTTGAAGGTGCTCTACTGCGTGAACCAGCTCAACGAAGCCGTCCATGTCAAGGGGGTCGATGCCATCGTGATGGTCAGACCGACGAAATCACCGACCGTGTTCTACCAGCAGCTCGGACGCGTACTGTCTTCGGGAGGAAACCGAATCCCGCTCGTTTTTGACTTCTGCAACAACTTTGGTTCTATCGCTGTAGCGGAGGAAATCCCAAAACGAATGGAGAAAGCGTTCAAAAGTCTGACGGACGAAGGCGAACAACTGCCGTTCACGCCGAGCGATTTCCAAATCATTGACAACACGCTTACCTTTAAGCAGCTCACAGATGAAATTAGAAAATCGCTTCAACAGCGGTCGAGCGTAGAGGAAAAGATTGCGTTCCTTGAGCAGATAGCTCAAGCGAACGGTGGAAGGCTGTGAACGATAGATGAAAGAAGCCGATAGGAAAAAACAGGCCATAAGGTATCTTCGGGGAAAAATGGAAAGCCGCGAGCTTGAAGAGGATGAGATAGCCAGACTCAATGCTATCGGTTTTCCATGGAAAGTCCAGAAGCAGGAAAAAAAGAAAATCCTGATTGATGGACGGCTCGCCGAGCTTTGGGATGAAGAAAAAAATGGCTCAGTGGAATTAGCTAAAAAATACAACAATTACTGGTGGAAGTGTCCAAATTGCGGATGCGAATGGCAGCGAGCACTTTGGATTGCGGCTGAATCGAATCTATGCCCTGCTTGTGAAGGAGGACTTACACTTGCCAAAGGCTGGAATGATTTGAAGACTGTATATCCTGATATTGCCGCCGATTGGGACTACGAGAAAAACGGAGGACTTAAGCCGAGTGATGTGATGGCGAGAAGCGGGAAGAAGGTTTGGTGGAAATGCAGAACGTGCCATGGCTCTTGGCAATGCGAGGTTAGCTATCGGGTGCAAGACAAAAAAGTATGCCCATATTGCAAAAAGAAGAAATTGCTAAAAGGATTCAATGACCTCAAGTCGCAATACCCAGAAATCGCGAAAGACTATCTCCCCGAACTCAACGACGGAGTTCCGGCAGACGAGGTAATTGTAAAATATACGGTAAAAGTCAGATGGAGATGCCATATATGCGGACATGAATGGATTTGCGCCGTGGGGTTAAGAACGAGAGAAAAGAACCCCTGCGGATGCGCCGTATGTGGGGCAAAAAGAGCGGGCAAGAAGATAAGTAAAAGAGCTGTCGAGGAGCGTGGTGCTTTATCAGTGTTCAATCCCGCATTAGCAGCTAATTGGGATTACAAGAAAAATGGTGGACTTGAACCTGATTCCCCGGAGTTTAGAACGAACCAAAAGTATTGGTTCATTTGCAAAGTCTGCGGGAGAAGTTATCAGACGAGGGCAACTATTACGAGAAAACCGGTTTGCACTGAATGTCAGTATAAGATTGGCAGGAGTGCGAAACGAAAGGTCGTTTGTGTCGAAACGGGAGCCGTGTACAAAGGTATCTCTGCTGCCGGAAGGGCAATAGGAAGGAGTGCCGCGAGCGTTAGTCATGCGCTTAAAGCCGGAACCTGTTCGGGAGGATACCATTGGCAGTATTTGGACGAATGAACGAAGGCATCCGGGAGGGTGCCTTTCTTTTTTGAACAGAATATGCAGGATATATGGAGCCTGCCGTTATCCTGCTTGCTGGTATGCCAGTCTGCTATATTTATAGACAGTAAAAGGGACGGTACCGAGCCGTTCAATGGCAGAAGGGAGCCAAGATGGACAGGAAGATTCGATATTTCGTCAACGGGTGGAGCTTTCGGCTCAGTTTTGCAACGCGCCCGGGTTATGACGGAGACCACGAGGATATCAGCGATGGAGATTCGTATTAGCTTGGCGAATACGAGAACTCCGAGGAAGCGCTCGCGGCGGCGGAAGCATTCATATCGACGCATGGGAACGAGGTCAATGACGAGGAAGATGGCATCGGCTCCGTCATCTACTGGACTGTAGAGGTCGAGCGTCGCGTGGAGTACAAAGAGAACGAATGGCTCCCGTGCGATGAGTCCGGGAGGATTGATGATGGTTACGGCAATGGGCCGAATGCGACCGTCGCATATCTCAGCTCACTGGAAGGAAGCCGCGAGGAGCGGGCGTTCGAGCTTGCGAAGAACGAGTATCTGGCATGGCTGGAACACAAGGAAGACCGTTATACGACGGTCTACGGTTACATGGATTAGGTGATAGATATGAACAGCATTTGCTTTGACACCGAGACCACCGGTCTTCATCCGAACGGTAGCGACCCGGATGAGAT
>ERZ857840.508-NODE-508-length-56915-cov-4.450967_pt1 | contig 56915 bp, 51 predicted proteins | sample MGYA00519760_ERZ857840 | MGnify/ENA primary metagenome ERZ857840 (study PRJEB31778, sample SAMEA3449371) | human gut metagenome | biome: human gut; feature: human-associated habitat; material: faeces | place: United Kingdom | collected 2010/2012 ... | reverse complement strand
GCCAGTGTCTAAATATATCTGCAATTTTCAAGGTTCATTTATGCCGGGTTCCCCGGCTATCGGTTTTCATAAATCCCTTGACACTACCTAGAAAACCTCATCAGTATATGTATACATCGTCATATCACAAAAGAATATAAGAACAGGGGATAATATTTTTTTCAAGATTCCCCTCTGGATCTTTTCATGATAAAATCATCTTACAAGAATTTTCTGTAACAGGCAACGAAATAAGACTGAAAATCAAATAACATTGGTTGAAAAAGAGAAAAGAAATATTACCTATACTATTTATAATAAGGAAGGAATAGAAAAAATGAGAGTTTTATTTATCGGGAACAGCCATACCTACGTAAATGACATGCCGGAATTGTTTGCCGGGATGGCGAGAGAAAAGGGGATACCCTGTGAGGTGACGATGATCGCCCACGGAGGATGGTTTCTTCATCAGCATCAGAAGGAACCGGATGTGAGATTTAACATTCTTTTCGGCAATTATGACTATGTGGTTCTTCAGGAGCATGCTCATCCTTTTGGGCCGGAGTCGGTCATGATAGAGGCGGCAAAGGAAATCAGCAAATGGATCCGGGAGGCAGGGAGCATCCCCGTAGCTTATATGACCTGGGCGGAAAAAGAAAATGAGGCCGGGCAGCAGCAGATGACGGATGCTTATCAGAAAATGGCGATAGAAACAGGAGCGGTTTTGGCGCCGGTGGGAGAAGAATGGTGGAAGTATAAGCATGCCCATCCGGAAGTGGAGATGTATGCTTCGGACGGCGAACATGCTTCACTTGAAGGATCCACGCTGGCGGCCCGGATTCTTCTGGAGGCAATTCTGGAGAATGAGCAGGAAAAGGAAAGATGAATGTTACGTAAGGAGCCGGAAATGGCTGCGGCTGAAGTCGATCAGGCCATCCTGCTTCATCCGGGAAAGTTCCCGGGAAAGTGCGCTGCGATCCACGTTCAGGTATTCAGCCATAGCAGCCCTGTTAAGAGGGATGCTGAAGGAACGGGAGCCTGTCTTTTCGGCCTCCTGGAAAAGGTAAGTCAGTACCTTGTCACGGATGGTGGGCTTTATAAGACAATCGTTGCGATCGTGTAATACGAGAGCCATTTCCGCGATTCCGCGCAGTAGGTTATAAAGGAGACGGTCGTGTCCGGGGCAGCTGCTTTGGGTGAGCAGCTTCCGATAGGGAAGGTACAGGACGGAAGAGGCTTCGTCTGCCTGTACGGTTACCGGACTTTTCCTTTCCTGGCTGGCGGCCAGAAGTACGCCGATATAGCTGCCGGGCTTCAGCAGGGTCACGATGACCTGTTTTCCGGTAATATCGGTTTTCAGAGAATGCGCGCTGCCTGAGAGGAGAATACCGAGATCCGATACCGAATCTCCCTGCAGAAGGATTCCTTCATTTTTATGATAATCCTTCTGCACGGCGGACAGGGATTCCAGTATTTCAGGGATCTGGTTCCGGGCGATGTTTTCAAAGAGAGGGGTTCCCTCCGGAATAAGTGTTTTTTTCATAAAGGTTCCTTTCGTTGCATGTGCAACCGATGGATTTTTTCTATCATACTATAATGCTAAGAAAAATCCAAGTCGGAGGTATATTTTTATGGAACAGAAAAAAAGGATTATCCGGATAACACGGACGGCGGTATTTCTTGCCCTTTTGATCGTACTGCAGGCGGCTACGGCACCTTTGAGAAGTACTCTTCTCACAGGTTCTGTGGTCAATTTCCTCCTGATTACCTCGGTAATGCTCTGCGGGCCTGCTTCGGGCTTTACGGTTGCCGTACTTTCCCCGGTGCTGGCAAGATTTCTGGGGATAGGTCCGCTGTGGGCGCTTATTCCTTTTATTATTGCGGGAAATATCACGATTTGCGCCGTATGGTATCTGATTGCGGGAAGAGGAGGAAGGACAGGCGTTTTCAGAAAATGCCTGGCAGTGGCGGGAGGTGCTGCGGCAAAGACGGCGGTATTGTATGGAGGGATTGCCTGTTTCGCGGTGCCTTACCTTCTTGTACTGGCGGAACCGCAGGCATCGCTGGTTTCCGGGATGTTTTCCCTTCCTCAGTTTATTACGGCCATGGCGGGAGGGACGGCGGCAGCAGTTCTGCTTCCGGTTCTGAGGAAAGCGGTAAAAGAAATATAAAAAACAGTACTGCCAGGGGTATGATTTTCCCTGGCAGTGCTGTTTCTGTCAGAAAGAGCCGGTGAAATACGGCTCCTTATCTGGTATCGGAAGGAAGCGTGGTTTTGATTTGTTCCCGGATAAAGGCGGCTGCATCCGAGATATCTGCGGCGTCCGGATGGCCTTTGGCGATACCGCCGATGAGCTTCCAGGGGCCATTGGTATCAAAGCCCTTACACTGAAAACTGCCTGTGATGCTGCAGCCGCAGTTTTCTAAGAGAGCGCGGAAGTTTTTTCTGTAATTTTTCTGGTTGGATCCGCTGGTGAGGATGGTGAAGACCTTACGTCCTGTGAGGTCTTTCCTGTGTTTTTCCAGAAAAGCAAGCATGGCGGCATGAGGTTCGCCCATATAAACGCCGGAAGCCAGGCCGATAAGGCTGTATTGGGACAGGTCCGGGAGGGGAGTATCAGTCAGGGGAACCAGTTCGGCGAGGGGTTCACCGCCGATGGCCTGTTTCAGCAGCTTTTCTGTATTTTGGTGGTGCTGGGATACATAGAAAATAATACATTTACTCATGAGAGATACCTCCTATCAGAGCGTTTTCAACAGCTTTCTGGATAACCAGGCTGGAACAGGTGGCGCCGGAAACGGCATCCACCGGCAGGGTCTGGGTATCGGTGATAACATCAAGCACCTGCTCGGCCGCTTTTCCGCGTTCGTTGTCGTGGGAGAGCAGGTCGATATGGGTAATTCGGCCATTCCGGAGGGTGACCTGTACTTTGGCATAAATATAACCGGCATCGTATTCCCCTTCATAGTTTCCGTCAGGCATGCGGGAAAAATCTGTGCCGGACAGGTGGATATCTGTAATGGCCGAACGGTAGTTTCCATAGTCAATACTGTAGGAAACAATATGTAAAACAATGCACAGAAGCATGATGCAGGTGAGAAGCCGGTGCTGCTTGAGCCGGAGCCGGTCATCCCGGCAGATATGGCACAGGGTTATCAGGAGAACCAGGGTAATCAGAATGGCCGCTCCTGACAGGTATACGGAAATGTGCCGTGTTTTTATAAGAGAGAGGGCACAGATAAGATGAATCAGTCCGATGATTAGCAGGGCGGCGGACAAGGGCTTATGAAGCTTCATAAATAAGGCGTCTGCGGCGGAAAGGCCGAATTTTCTTGTTATTCCTTTGACGCTCAGCAGGCAGAAGCACAGAAGGCATAAGAGGCCGGTAAGGATACCCATATCAACATCCTCCTTTTAGGGATTGCAGCAGCATGCGGAAGCTGTGCTGAAGAAATTCTGATTTATCCATGTTCATTCTTTTTTTCAGATAGCATTCTTTTTCATTCGCCATGGGTATCAGGCTTCCCAATGCGGCCCAGAGGGTAAATGCGGAGGGCAGGATATTGATGTCGGGGGAGAGAATGCCTTCCCGGATTCCCTGCCTGAAAATCTCTGTAATGCAGTCATTGATTTCTTCACCCACATCATAAATAAGGTGCAGGATCTCGCTGTCGGCAAGAGACTGATCATCCACGGGGATATTCCCGAGAATGCTGGGAAAATACAGCGGATATTGTTCATACAGCTGTGACAGCTTCGCGCAGATACGAAAATAGCACTGTTCAAAATCCAGGTTTTCCCGGGTGCATTCTTCCATACTTTCCTTCAGGCGGCACATGTGGCTGTATATAATGTGTTCATAAATTTCGTCTTTGCTTTTGAAATATACGTAAAGGGTGGATTTGCTGTAATCCGCAGCTTTGGCAATATCGTCCATGGTGGTCTGTCGGATGCCTTTTTCTGAAAACAGTTTTTCGGCGGTATCCAGTATGCTTTTTTTATGAAATTGGACGAGGGCTTCTTTTTTTCTTCCGGCCATAAGGATTCCTTTCATAATCAAACTATAGTTTTAATAATCATACTATCAGTTCGATTTTGTGTCAAGGCTTTGTCGGCCGGACTTTGCAGCTGCCGGATTTTTTATCTGTAAAAGTGGGAAAACCGCAAGAATGATTAAAAGCGATTTCCCGTAATTGGGTATAATAAGATTTCTGAAGGAGGAAACACCTATGGCAAACCGCAATATCGAAAATATCACGGCAGTCATTGACTATGTGGAAGATCATCTCACCGAAAAACTGGATCTGGACAGGATAGCGGAGGCGGTACACTACTCCAAATATCATCTGCATCGTATGTTCGCCGATACCGTAGGGCTTACCGTCCATGATTATATTCAGCGGCGGAGACTGACGGAGGCAGCCAAGCTGCTCGTTTTTTCCGACAAGCCTATTCTGGAAATCGCTTTGACGGCAGGATTTGAAAGCCAGCAGGCATTTACGGCCTGCTTTACTTCCATGTATAAAACGGCGCCGGGCAGATACCGGGAAACAGAACGGTTTTACCCCCTTCAGCTGAGATTTCATTTAGAAGGGAGTTATGCAATGCTGGAACAAAAACAAAGGCGGCAGTGGGATATTGCTTTTGCCGTACAGGAGGACATCCCCTGCTGGATGGAGCTGGTACGGCTTGTTGTCGATGGCTTTCCCTGCCTGGATGAAGCGGAATATGTCCGGGTGCTGAAGGAAAAGATCCGCACCGGACAGGCGCTGATTCTAAAAGACGGGGCAATGGCCGTGGGAATTCTGCTTTTTACCGGTGAGACAGGAAGCATTGATTTCATGGGATGCCATCCTTTATACCGGAAAATGGGGATTCCGAAGGCCTTTTTAGATAAGGTGATGGGAGAACTTCTGAAGGGGAGGGAGCTCAGCATTACCACCTTCCGGGAAGGTGACAGGGCGGATACCGGACACCGCAGGGCGATTAAAGGCCTGGGCTTTGCCGAAGCGGAACTGCTGGTGGAATTCGGCTACCCCACACAGCGGTTTGTGCTGCACAGAAAGGAGGGGGAGGATGGAGGAGAATAAAATACCTTTTCCGGAAGAAATCACGCATCTGGCCCGGATAAATGCTATTCTGGAAAAGGCACTGGACAAAGCGGAGAATTCTGTGGGACAGCTGGAAAGAGAATACCGGGATGCAAAGCGTTATATGGCCGACAATCGGGGAGAAATAGATCCCGACGAAATGTTCCAGAACGAGCTGCTGCTGAAGCAGACGGACAGGACAGGCGCCTTTGCTGCAGAGGGCAGAAACCGGCTGGTACGGCTGAAGGAATCTCCGTATTTCGCCAGAATCGATTTCCTGGAAGAGGGAAGCAGCCATGCGGAAACCTACTATATCGGCCGTTTCGCATTTCAGTATGACAGGGAACCCTTGATTTTTGACTGGCGGGCTCCTGTGGCAGGGCTTTTTTATGACTTTGAAAACGGCCCTGCAGGCTTTGAAGCGCCGGCGGGATATATCGGCGGCGAACTCACCGGAAAAAGACAGTTTAAAATTACGGCAGGGGTGTTGGAATATGCACTGGAAAGCTCCGGAAATGTTCGGGATGAGGTGCTGTTAAAAGAACTGAACCATACTTCGGATGAAAAAATGAAATCCATCTTTTCCACCATTCAGAAGGAACAGAACCGGATTATCCGCAATGAAAAGGCGGAAACACTCATTATCCAGGGAGCGGCGGGTTCCGGGAAGACCTCCATTGCCCTGCACAGGATCGCCTATCTGCTGTACCGCTTCCAGGACCGGCTCCGTTCCCGTGAAGTAACGATTCTTTCTCCCAATAAGGTCTTTGGGGATTACATATCCAATGTCATACCTGAGCTGGGGGAAGAACCCATATCCGGGACAAGCCTGTCGGATATTGCACATCATCAGCTGGAAAAGGTCATCGGCTTTCTGCCGGAAGAGGATCCCCTTAAGAAAATGGATAAAGGCTGGGCGGAACGGATACGGTTCAAGTCTTCTATGAGATTCCTGCGGCTTATAAATGAATATAAAAAACAACTGCCCTATGCTGTTTTTTCGCCGGAAGAATACCGTTTCGGAGTATTTCATGTAACAAAAGAGTGGATCCGTGCCCGCTTCCTTGCCTATGAAGGACAGCCGGTGAAACGGCGGCTGGAACTGGCCGCGGAAGATATCCTGGAACGCCTGCGGACGGAGAATATAAGGGAAGAGACCCTTCCAAGGTCAGCACAGATCAGAAAGAGCCTGGAGGCCATGCTTATTATCAAAAATCCGCTGGCTGTTTATAAGGATTTTTATATCAAAATGGGAATTGCGGATTTTTTTGTAATGCCCGCGGCTAAAACTCTGGCATGGGAGGATGTCTTTCCGTTTCTGTATCTTTACGGCGTATTTGAAGGCTTTCGGGAAAATGGTATTACGAAGCATCTGGTTATTGACGAAATGCAGGATTATACGCCGGTACAATTTGCGGTTCTTAACGAGATGTTCCGCTGCCCCAAGACGATACTGGGAGATTTCGGACAGGTTATCAATCCCAACCATCTTCATACATTGAAGGATATGCGAAGCCTTTATAAAAATGCGGAATTTGTCATGCTGAATAAAAGCTATCGCTCCACATGGGAAATTATCCAATTTGCGAAAAGAATATGTCCCAATGATTTGATAGAACCTGTGGAACGGCACGGAGAGGAACCGGATGTGATTTGCTGTGCGGACAGGAAGGAGGAGATAAGGCAGATTAAGGAGGAGATACACCGTTTTGCTGCGGGGCAGAATGTCTCCATGGGAATCCTTATGAGAACCAATGAAGAGGCGGAAAGGATGGCAGAACTTCTTTCGGAGGACTGTGAAGTGAACCGGATTGCACCGGAAAGTACGGCTTTTGTCAACGGGGTGTCCATAGCTTCGATTCAGATGTCTAAAGGGTTGGAATTTGATGAAGTAATCGTTCCGGATGTGGCTCAGGACACTTATCGGACGGAGAAGGACCGGGGACTGCTTTATATTGCCTGTACAAGGGCAATGCACAGACTGACGGTTATGTACGCGGGAGAGAGATCGAAGCTGCTGGCCGGGGAGGGAGAATCCCTCCGCCGACCTGAGAAACTGTAGTATGATGCAGCCATGCGGAATCAGAAAATGTTCCATATGGGGAAATGGAAGGTGGGGATTCCTGTGGAATAGGGGGCTATGTCGTATTGCTGGAAGTAAAGGATGCCGTTATATGGCTCCAGATAGAAATTAGCCAGATTCAGGTTTTCCCTTATTAAAAACTCGTAGTTGTCAAAATAAGTATCGGGATTTTCCTGCTGTCTCTCGGCTATTTGATGGGTGATGTTTTTCTGCAGCTTACACAGGGAATCCGGGGTGAGAGGATATACGTCGCCAAGCTGAAGCAGCGTGCAGTTCCTTAAATTCCATGTGTTTGAGGTACGTTTTGTACCGCCGTGGGCTCCGCCGGTATAGGTGTAGGTGTCTGTGTACAGGCTTAAAATGCATTTTTCATTATAAGTCACTGTGAAATCGATGATAAATTCGTAGCTGTTGAAGGGACGGGCCTGCGTATCCTTTGCATTTTCAAGGGCTTGTTGATATAATATAGTGCGGCAGTAGTTTTCACTGTTTTTCGCTTCCCTGTAATAAAAATCGTTGATGCTCTGTACGGAGCAGAACGAGGAAGAAATGCAGGGATAGTTGATTTTGTAGGTGAGAACGGCGGTATCTTCATCGTATAGGGTGTCCTCTAAGGTGGTTTTGTAATATGTCTGCATAATATCATCCGGGGATTTTGATTATTAGTAATATATGCGGTGGAGAGGGAAAATGATAAGCTTTATTTAGGAATGGGAATTGTAAGGGAAGAGAGGGATAAGGTATGGATCGGTTTGTAAGAGTTTACAGTCAGGGAATCGTTGATGCGGTTGAAATATGGGTTGATATGGAAACGGGGGTTAATTATATGTGGCGTAAGGCGGCTAATGCCGGAGGGCTGACACCGCTTTTGGATGAGAATGGGAATGTGGTGGTTACGAAGGGCGGGGATGGGCGGTATTGAGTGGCTCCTGTAGAGTGGTAAAGCGGATAGTATATGTGGAAATATAGATATCTGCAGCTGAAAGCTTTGTAAGTACTGTTAGCTCAGGAACCGCTGATACGGAATGACAGATTGGCTTAAGGGTTTCTGTAACGAGAATATAATTTTCTTATTAATCGGCATGATCCAATTAAATGGGTTATGCCGATTTTCTATAGGGATAAGAATGAAATATCAAAAATAAGCAAAGAGAAAAGTTGAATGGACATGTTATTAAAAGATTTCTTGACATGCATCACTTGTTATGCAACAATAGTTGCATAACATTTGTTTCTTATAAAAGTGAGGTAAAAATATGCCGCCCAAAGCAAAAATATCGAAGGAAATGATTTTGGATACTGTATTGGACATTACAAGACAGGCAGGATTTGATGCTGTAAATGCGAGAAGCATTGCGGACAAGCTGCAGTGCTCAACACGCCCGATTTTTACCTGTTATAAAAATATGGATGAATTAAAGTGTGAATTCCTTGATTTTGCCTTTGAATTTTATAATCAATATGTCGCTAATTACAGAGCATCCGTAAATACAGATTCTTGCCTGATTCTTCCTTTGTCATATGTTGCGTTCGCCAGGGATGAAACAAATTTGTTTAAACTGCTTTTTATTAATGATATGGATTTGGATATGACAGAGGCAAAGGATTTTTATAAGGAGGTCGGAAATGAAGAAAAGGCAAAGATTTTTTCAGACAGCATTGGAGTTGAATTGGAACGCGGAAAAGCCATATTTTTAGATCTGTTCCTTTATACACATGGCATAGCGGTCTTAACAGCGACCGGAAAACTGACATTTGACCGAAATAATATTGAAAAAATGCTGAAGAATTTACTTTCTGCTTTTATAAAGCAGGAAAAGCCGGATTGGAAATTTTTTGCTTAATGATACCTTTCAACTACTTTAAACCGAAGGAGCAGTAATATGAAAACAAATCCGTATTTAATTGATTTTTACAATAACTATGATGAAGACAGCCGTCTGGCGTTAAAAAGCGGGTCGGTGGAATTCCTTACCACCATGCGTTATATAGAGAAATATATAAACCTGAGTGCCCGTGTGCTGGAAATCGGTGCGGGAACGGGACGGTATTCCCATGCACTGGCACGCTGGGGATACGCTGTTGATGCGGTGGAATTGGTGGAGCATAACATTGAGGTATTCCGAAAAAATACCTTATCAACTGAAAATATAACGATTACTCAGGGCAATGCTTTGGATTTATCTGCTTTTCCGGATAATGAATATGATATTACGTTGCTGTTGGGGCCGCTGTATCATCTTTATAGCAAAGAGGATAAAAGACAGGCCCTGGGTGAAGCGATTCGCGTTACAAAACCGGGCGGCTGTATTTTTGCGGCCTATGTTATTTCCGATGGCTGCCTTCTGGATGAAGGATTCCGGCGGGGAAATATCAATGTTGCGGAATATATTGAAAAGGGGCTGATTGACGCCGAAACATTCGCTGCAAAATCGGAGCCAAAGGATTTGTTTGAGCTTGTGCGTAAAGAAGATATTGACGATTTGATGTCTGTGTTTCCGACAGCACGCTTACACTATGTCGCAGCAGACGGCTGTGCTTTGTTTATGCGTGAAGTGATTGATGAAATGGATGATGATACCTTTGAATTATATTTGAAATATCATTTTGCCGTTTGTGAACGGGTTGATTTGGCCGGTATTACAAGCCATGCGCTGGATATATTTAAAAAGTGAGTCTGTTTATCCCTGTTTTCAAGGAATTTGGGCAAAACAAAAAGCAGATAGCGGGAATCGAACCCGTCTCTCCAGCTTGGGAAGCTAGCGTTCTACCGATGAACTATATCTGCATGTATTAGAGTATATCATAAGGTTTAAAATTTGAAAAGAGGGAATTTAATATCCGAATATAAATGAATGATAAAAAATATATAAACAAACAGGAGCTGCTTCCATCGTTAGTCCGCAGCTCCTGTTTTGACAGGCAATAGAGAGACATACCGCCTCTTCTACTGTATATTTGTTTTAACCGTACGCAGCACCTGCAGTACTCCGTCATTGATATTAGTATCTGCCACAAACCGGGTCAGGCTCTTGATTTCCTTTCGTGCATTACCGATGGCATAGCTCTGATCCGCACGAAGCAGCATGCTTGCATCGTTCATATTGTCTCCAAAGGCCATGGTTTCACCGGGAGTTATTCCATACCGGTTCTGAAATTCGGAAAGGGCGATCCCCTTATCTGCATTGATGGGAGTGAAATTCATCCATTGCTTTCCGGCGCATACCAGCTGCAGTTCTTTGTGACCGTGCCATTTCTGGTAAAGCCCCTGGTGGGCGATTTCCTCGGCTCTCGTGGGATGATACATTTCCACGCTGAGAATACCGTCATTAGCAGGCAGATCCTCAGGCATCCGTTTCAGCTTTTTAATATCCAGCTGGTACCCTTCCGTCAGCCAGCGGTAAAGCTCGTCGGCCCCTTCTTTAACATACCCGTCCTTGACTGCGGAAATATAAGTAGTACATCCGGGAAGAGCCTCAATCTCACGCACAATTTCCATAGCCAGTTCCCGGCGTATGGTATAACAGGACAAAAGATTGCCGTGATAAATCGTACGCGCGCCGTTATCACAGATGAACAGAATATCATCAATTACCGGTGCAAACAATTTTTTCAGGCTGGAATAGGAACGGCCGGATACAGCGGCAAAAAGAATGCCATTTTTTTTCAAATGGCGTATCTGGGTAAAGTATTCCGGGTTCAGATCATGGCCTCCGTCCGGTACCAGAGTGCCGTCCACATCAGAACAAATTAATTTGAGCATGCAGAAAACCTCCCTCAGTCCTCTTAATGGAATTAACGGAAAATTATATCGTTCATTGTAGTCTGTATGGGAGAAAACGTCAAGATAATATGGAAAAAAGAAGAGAGAAGCACACCGGAACGTCAGGAAAATGCCGTATGGAAAGGAATAAATAAAAGTTATCTTTATTTCTTTTTATATAAGGCTATGTTATTATTAATAAAGAGAAAAAACAGGAAAACCGGCGGAAAATGACAGCCGGAAAAGGCTAAGGGAAAAGGAGAACTCATGCAGGATTTTCGGATGGAAACCTTTCTGGCAGTGTGCCGAAACCTGAATTATACGAAGGCAGCGGAAGAACTGTGCATTACACAGCCCGCGGTGTCACAGCATATCAGGCACTTGGAAGAATACTACGGAACACGGCTTTTTGTCAGCGAGGGAAAAAAGATGGTGCTTACGGAGGCAGGCCGCCTTCTGCAGAGCGCGGGCCTCACTATGCGCCACGATGAATACGCATTAAAGGAACTTATGGCCCGTGCCGGGGCGACAGAACGCAGCCTGCACATGGGCGCGACTATGACAATCGGTGAGTTTGTCCTTCCGTCTATGCTCAGCAGATACATGCTCAGGGCGCCGGAGGCCTCCGTCCATGTTACCGTTGCCAATACGTCGGACCTTCTGGGGCTTATAGATGAAGGAAAACTGGATTTTGCACTGGTAGAAGGCTATTTTTCCCGCCAGGATTATGATTATCAGATTTACTCTACGGAAAAATATATTCCCATCGCAGGAGCCAGGTACCAGACCCGGGCGGGCATGAATGACAGCCGCAGGATCAGGACGGAGGATCTGCTCGGAGAAGCGCTTCTCATCAGAGAAAAAGGAAGCGGCACAAGGGAGGTCCTGGAACGCATACTGGAAGGAAAGAACCTGTCGGTAAGAGATTTCCGCAAGCTCCACGAAATCAACAATATCCACGTTATGAAATATCTGGTGCAGGAAGGCCATGGGATTAGCTTTCTCTATGAAGCCGCTGTCCGGCAGGAACTGGATCAGGGCAGTATTCGGGAAATTCCGCTGAAGGATTTTAATGTGGAGCATGATTTTTATTTTGTATGGAGAAAAGGCAGTATTTTCGGCGGGGAATACAAAGAGATTTTTAAACAATTGAAGGATAAGGAATGAGTATATGGAAAAGAAGTGTGTAAATGAAAAAAAGTGCGGAAACTGCAAATATCTGCACATGACCTATAAGGAACAGCTGAAGAAAAAAGAAGAGTTTGTAAAGCATGAACTGGAGAAATGCCCGGAACTGAAAGGGCATTTCAAACCGATTATCGGTATGGAAAATCCATGGAATTACAGGAATAAGGTAACCGCTGTTTTTGACAGAGATCGGAAAGGAAATCCGATTTCCGGAGTCTATCAGGAAGGTACGCACCGCGTGATCCCGGTAGAGAAATGTCTGATTGAGGACGAGCTTGCGGATAAGATTATCGGGACAATCCGCGGGATGCTGCGTTCTTTTAAAATCAAGGTTTATGATGAGGATACGGGCTATGGCCTGCTTCGCTATGTGCTGGTGAGAAGAGGCTTTGCCACAGGTGAGGTTATGGTGGTTCTTGTGACGGCATCGCCGATTTTCCCTTCCAAGAGAAATTTTACCAATGCATTGCTGAAGGCTCATCCGGAAATCACAACAGTGGTGCAGAATGTGAATAACCGTACGGACAGCTTGATTCTGGGGGATAAACAGCAGGTTCTGTTTGGAAAGGGGTATATTGAAGATATTCTCTGCGGCTGCAGATTCCGAATTTCTCCGGCATCTTTTTATCAGATTAATCCGGTGCAGACGGAGAAGCTTTACAGTAAAGCAGTGGAGCTTGCAGAGCTGAGCGGGAAGGAAACGGTTATTGATGCTTACTGCGGTATCGGGACGATTGGACTGATCGCGTCGAAGCACGCGAAGAATGTGATTTCAGTGGAACTGAATCCGGACGCGGTCAGAGATGCGATTGTGAATGCGAAGGTGAATGGGATTAAAAATGTACGCTTTTATAAAGCGGATGCGGGGCGGTTTTTGACGCAGATGGCAGAAGAAGGCGCGAAGGCGGATGTGCTGCTCATGGATCCGCCGAGGAATGGGAGTTCGGAGGAATTCCTGCGCAGCGCGGCTTTGCTGGGGCCGGGGAAGATTGTGTATATTTCTTGTAATCCGGTGAGTTTGGGGAGAGATTTGGGAGTGTTGAAGAAACTGGGGTATCGGGCGGAGGAGTGTTGGATGGTGGATATGTTTCCTTGGGTGGGGCATGTGGAGTCGGTGATAATAATGCAGAATTGTGGATTGAAAGGAAAATAGAAGGGTTTGACCACAAGATATAGTGGTTTTTGGTGAAAAATCGAGGAAAAAATCGGGCAAAAAATGGTTGGCCTTTTTAATAGAGTATCAAAAATAGAAGCAGATGATAAAAATACAGATCTTCTTGCAGAACTCCTGCCCTGGTTAGAAACAATGCCGTAGTATATCCGAAAACCTAAGAAAACGAACGAGGAATAATTCGGCCGCAAAAGCGGCCTGATATTTGTCAAGGTACTTATATTTTACCGTTTACCTCTTATCAAGGTGATGGAGTTGAAAATAAGATTACCGATATGGAGATGCAGTCCGTGTATTTCCGTGGCTGCTATGACGGTGTGGGGTATTTGAAAAAGGCAGGGATTTTATAGCGAACTGACTGAAAGAGGGCGGTATCGGCGTGAGTGCTGATGTCGCTAATTTCATAAGAAAATACAAAAGAGAACTCCACATAGAGTTCTCAGAATAATTGGAGGTCTAGGGTAGTGCTTATTAACTACGTGCTACCTTTACACTATATTGCCGCAACCACCTAGACCTAAAAATAAGATTTCTTTCATAGTATCTGTTCCCTCTTTCAAGACAAATTTAAATGTATCATAGATTAGACCTGAAACGATAGAATTAAATAGTAATCCTATTATGGTGGCGATACTTGGACTCGAACCAAGACCTGCTGCTAACTTAATATACATTTACAGTTTACAAAAAAGTATAAGATGAGTCAAGTGAAATAAATTCGTTGTTGACATCACTTTATTAAATTGGAGAGATAGAAATAATTTCTAACGTGTGATAAAATTTCAATAGAAAATATATGGGAAGATTTTTGGAATGAAGTGAATTAATAAAACGGAGGTATTATCATGAAATGTATTTATTGTAATTCGGAAACAGAACTTACCTCATCTGATATAATCACATATGCAATTACAGGTGCAAAGTTAACTAAATCTTTTGTATGTAAAACACATAATGCGTTAACTAACGATAATTACGAAAAAAAATTTGTTGGTGACTTAGACTTTTTTAGAAATCACTTAGGATTTTCTACACGTGACGGAAAGCCTATTCAGTATATGGCAGATATATCAGTAGATGGAACAGAGATGCATAATGTAAAAATTAGTACAAGGGAAGCACTATATGCTCCTAAAAATGTTGTGTTTGGATTTGATGATGACGGAAAAAAAGTTATAATGGCACCTATGCCAAAGATTGAGAAAATTAGTAAGGGACAAGATATTTCTACCGTTAATATAAGTGATGTTACAATTCATAAAACGGTTTCTTCTGATAGTTTTCTTGGATTTTATGCAGTTCATAGCGTTGCTAAAATAGCTTATGAATGGTACTGTTATGTGAACCATATAGAAGAACTCATAAAGGAAAACAGTGAAATAGTAAATTATATATTGGGCAAAAGTGATGTTTGTCCAGTTGATATTATAATTGATGGAAACTACTATACTGCGATTGACCAGCTCTCAGAAGTAGGAACAAATGCTTTCTTTCAATATGATGATATTGATGGGTATAGATATGTGGTTTTTGACTTATGGAAAACAATTTCATATAGAGTGAGAATTTGCAAATCTCCAGATGTTTATTCTTTAACACAAAACATATTGTTTTTTGAACTTTATTTATATCATGTTGATGGAAGTAAGTCGGAAACTGCTTTTGCTGTATACTCTCTTGATGATAATAAGAAAGCTGCTTTTGTTACTATTCAACCACAAGATATGACTGTTGAATTGTGGAAAGTTTTTGTGAGTAGGATTGAAATGATAATGTCAACAATGGTTTTATCTATCAATATCTTGAAACGTGAAGTTGATTCACTTCACCTCAAATTGAAGAAATATGATGAAGAAAAAATAGATATCGTACAGTTACTTGGATTTGAGGAAAACAATGTAGTAACCGTAATTGATATCATTACCCAATTATTCGCGAATAAAGATAGATATGATTCAACAAAAACGTTTAATCAGAATTTGCCGTTAATGCTTAACTTAAGTAGCGATACTATAGGAAAATCATTGGAGGATAAAAAGACCTTCGTAATATATTTAGTTGGTTTGGATAAAAAGAAAGAGCTATCTGATTATATACGGAAAGGAATTAGTATGTTTTATGAAATGTACGAAAATGAAAAAAGATTAACAAAACAATAATTTTTACATAGCTGAGAGGTTTTCTTAAATGAAATCCCTCGGCTTATTTTGTCTGGAAATAAGCTGCACCCAGAGCGGCTAAACAAGATCGATTTTGCATATTGTATTAATGATTGTGAAGAGGTATAGTTGTAAGGTGAACGTTGGAGCGTTTGCGGAAGGACAGAGAGCGGAACGAAAAATCTGTTATTTGGCTGGAAATTATCCCTCCGCCAAGGAGGTGCTGTATCTTGTCGGCATCATTATTACCCACTCACCACATTGTGAGATCTGTGTGAAGTTGGAGCGGGTGTGAAGGAGTTAATTATGGGGTATTGCAAAGTGATAGAAGATATGCTTAATGAGGTGGTACTTGAGACGCAAAGAGAGATAGCATTGAAGCTTATTATAAATACGGAATTGTCGCTTTAAGATATTGCAGAGATTACGGAGCTTTCCGTTAGTGATGTAGAAAGTATTAGTATAGAACAATGCCATAATTTATAGGATGTCAATGAAAGGGTGAGCTAAACATGCTTGAACTATTGTTAGACACGATCGCAACCCTTGGTTCTGCGGAAGTACAGAATATTCTGACTTCCGCTGGGGAGAGTACAGTAAAAAAAATTAAAGAATCACAGAAATGGAAGAAATTAATTGTTGGTACAGGGGAATTCTTTATTAAAAATGAACAGGAAGAGAATGCATTTTTTGAGGATTTAGCGCTTACATTATCGAGAGAAAATTTAACTCAAATAGCACAGGACTTAAATTCTGATGATGGATATGATTTGAAACATAGATTATATAAGTCTTTTATGGCTTTGATGAGCAAGTATGAAATTCCTTATGAAGTTGCTGAAGCCTACACGATGAAAATAATTTATGCAGTGCTTGAACAATTAAGAACGATTGATCCTGATAAATATGAACACTATTTTTTGCAGGAATGGAGAGATGAGCAGGAAAACAATTTCTTAGAATTGCAAAAACGAATCGAAAAGATGTCGAATGAGCTTGTAATCTATAATCGTGAGCAAGTAGCAATAGTATCTTCCGGACAAATGGATATCGAACTTAGAAGAAAAACTCAGAATCCATCGATTGGAATAGAATTTTTCATGGTTGACGATGAGCATTTTCAAAATGAATTTGAAGACCAAAGATATGAGGAAATGGTCTTCGTAAGGGGACGCAGTAGAGAAGAAACTATTTACTGTGTTCTTAATGAATTATGGAGATTGAATGACAAACGTCCTATCTACGTTGTCAGGAATTTGGAGTCGTGGAATAAACTTCTTGCATTGGGAAATAAAGGTAATGTGTACGTTCCCTGGTTCTACGAAGAAGAAATTGTAGCGATTGAAAATAACACTAATATTTTTGTAATAGATGAAAACACACCGGTATTTAACAAGCGTGTTTTAGAGATGCGTCCAAGAACACATAATACATTATCAAGATGCTTAAAAGAAGCAGGAATGGAGTATGACAAAGTTTATGCCCTTTTAGCGGATACTCATGGCTTATACATCCAGATTAAAAAACAACTGTTTAGAGGGGAGTATTTAAAAATTCCTTCTTGGATGGGCGGTGTCAGCGATAGAGCAAAAAAGACCAGTCTCCTTATTGGAAGCTGGGAAGAAATAGAAGGTGATAAATTAATCATTGAATCTTTGTATGGTGCTTCATATGATAGATTCCTAGAAGAGATTCTTCCATATGCGAAGGGAGAGGATCCTCTTATATACATGATTAAGCGTAATGGAACTACTTCGTACTATTTGGCAAGTATGGAAAATATCTGGAGCTATCTTAATATTTTGACTAATGAAAAAATTTGGCAATCATTTGTCATGGCAGTATTTGAAGTACTTAATGAATCAGAAAATCTTTTTATATATGATAGCCGTGAAAGATTGATAGCAGAACTCAAGGGTGAAAGATTATTCTGGTCTGAAACAATACGAAAAGGTATGTTGAAGACATTACTCATTAAGGGTGCATATCAGAATGACGAAGAAACGCAACTGGCCTTAAACGGTTTGGTTTCAGAAGTATTAAAGTGTGTAAAAACTGAAAAACAATGGATTTACATATCTAAATTCTGGAGAGAACTCTGTGAGATATCTCCAGCAGCCACGTTGGAAAGACTTGAAAATGAGCTGCGTGAAGGTACAGGGCTTTTATCCCTATTTCAGAATCAATCAAGTGATTTTCTTTTTGGAAGAAATGCTTATATTGATATTCTATGGGGGATTGAAGAATTTCTTTGCCAGAAAGAATATTTTTGGAGGGCGTTTCGATGGCTTTTGATATTAGATTCCTATAATATTGAGTACAAATCGAACTCGCCTAAGGATATCTTTACAAAAGTATTCTGTACATGGATGAATTTCTCCTCTCTTGAGACTTCAGAGAAGAAAATGATGGCAGCTAAAATTGCTTTTGATATTGATTATTGCAATACTTGGGAATACTTATATTCAGCCATTGATAATAGAGGAAGTATGGTTGGAGAGTTGTTATCACCCCAATATAGGGAACATGAGAATATGCGAGCGACAACCGTAGCTGAAATGAGAAAGACACATTTGGGATATTTTGAGTTTCTGATAAAACACATGGATTTTTCAGTAGATCGTTGGAAGAAAATGATCAATTTGTTAGAAGAGCTTCCTGAAGAACTAAGTAAGAAGGTTTTTGAACAACTTTTGTATGAACTTAGCCAAATGTCCGATGAAGAAGTAATGAGGATTAAAAATGAGATTCGACATCTTATCTATAGGCATAGATATTTTTCATCTTCAAATTGGTCAATACCCGAGAAGAAAATTGTTGAATATGAAAAACTCCTTGATAAAATTAATATCAAAACTCCTGAATACGAATATAGTTATCTGTTTGCAAATAATCATGATTATCCACTTCTTCATCCTGTTCCGTACAAGCAGGAAGGAGGAAGAAATGATAATGAATTAGCTAAACAAGAATTAATTCGAGATAAACTAACAGAATTCCAATCATGTGGGTATGACTTAACTATATTAGCAAAGGTTTGTGCCCAAGAATCATATTCTCCTTTGGGAAATTATCTGGCAAAGTATTGGAATTATGGGAAATGGGATTTTGCAACGTTTAAAGACCTATTATCAGTTCAAGAATCAGGTGCAATTGCAATTGATTATTTAGGAAGTTTAGGAGGTAGAGAGTTTTTACCATACAACACAATTATCGAAGATTTATCAAATTCTAGTTGCTCGGCTGAAGTTTTGACAGGAGTATATAGGATAGAAGCGCACAGTACCAAAGAAATTCCGCTGGTTACCTTTGCTTCAGAACCGATTAAAAAAGAATTTTGGAAAAACTGTGTTTATTGTAATGAGTGCAATAAGTCTTGGGTATTATCGGAATGCAAAAAATTTGCTACTCTTGATGTGTATCTGGATCAGATTCAAGGAATTCACTATCGAAATTCCTTGTCAGCGGAACAGATTTATGAGTGCTTTGAAGATATTGAGAGTATGCCATATTCGGGTGGTAATCAGATGACAAGCTATCATGTTGAACACCTTATAAGTGTAATTCAAGAGGCTTATATTGATGAACCCAAAAAATGCATCAGAATTGCTCATCTTGAGATTTTTTTTATAAATTTATTGGATTGGAAGAATATGAAATGCTTCCGCCATATGATCAAGCAGTCCCCAGAATTATTTGCGCAACTCATAGAAGGGGTATTTAAAAAGGATCATGATACAGTAGAAAATCATTTAAAGGAAACATACGCTCATAATATGCATATGATCTATGAGAAGGCTCAATTTTGTCCAGCAGAAAGTAATGGACAAGTATCTGAGGATAAGTTAGAACAATGGATAGAGAAATATAAACAATTATTGATTATGAACGATCAAGAAAGCTTGTTTACTGTAACTCTTGGACGTTTGTTTTCATTCTCTCCGTTAGGTGCAGATGGTCATGAACCATGTGAAACGGTCAGAAAAATGATAGAGAAATACGGTGATGATATGCTGAATAGGCGTTATCAGACAGCCGTATATAATCGTCGTGGCGTATTCAGTCCTTCGGCAGGAAAAGAAGAACTCAGGATGGCGGAGAAGTTTAGAGAGAATGCTCAGTATTTAGAACCATATTATCCCAAAACTGCAAAGATTTTCTACGGATTGTATGAAACTTATAAGAAAGAATCTGAAAGAGAAAGGATGGATGCAGAAAATGGCTGGTACTAGCATCTCTTCTAGAACATGTTTGAAGATGGCTAGGAAATATGAGACGTATCTTGTTAAGGGAAAAATAGGAAGTGGTATGGTATCTAATGCCAAAAGCAGAAAAGTATACCCCCCAAGATGTTCTATATGGAACGAATCGTATTCTTGTATCTTGATTACGCGGAACTGTAGGTGGAAAGCCAAATTCCTATGAGTATGGAAGATTGGGTGAAACAGTTAAATGTTTTTTTGGAGTTTAATGGAAATCAAATCCTCACAGATGCGGGGAAAATTAGTGCGGAATAGGCAAAACTTTATGTAGAAAAAGAGTTTGAAAAGTACCGGATTGTGTGGGATGGAATTTTTCCATCAGACTAGGATTGATTTTTACTTGAACTGGAAAAGGAATAATTTGATACAGAATTGATATAAAATATTTCCGCCTAGAGCGAATTCTGTCTTCCGGTAATCTTTTTCACACACTCAACGCATGTGGAATGCTGCGTTCTGTTGCAGCAAGGGGATGGTAAGATAAAATGTAAATATTGAAAAAGCGATTCAAGGTAGGAATTGCGGAAAAATTACAGAATCAAAAATTGTATATGATTTTGTAATCTGTTCCTGTGGCAAATGCAGTGTAGGTGGAGACAATGCATATCTAGGGCGATTGACCGTAAGCAAAGGAAGTCATACTGAGCTGTCAATTTTGATATAATAAATGAGTAAGCAGAAGCGTGAAGGCTATTAGTCTTTGCGCTTCTGCTATTTTAGGGAGGGAATGATATATGAAGTGTGTTAAAGTTTTATCTGCAATGCCGTTTAAAGAGGGAGAGTTCCAAAAGAAAAGAGTAGTCGCATACTGCCGTATCAGTACAGAATTTGAGGAGTAGCACAGATGGAATATTACAGGGAGAAGAATCAGAACAATCTTGACTGAATGCTAGCTGGAGTTTTCTTTGATTGTGAAAGTGGATTAAGCACTCAAAAATGAAACGGTCTGAAAAAGATGATAGAATTGGTGTGATTAGGACAGATTGATTTCATATTGACAAAATACATCAGCAGAATGTCAAGAGATACGTTGGATATATTATTCATTATTCGCGAATAGAAAGAGGAATAGACAGGTATTTTGAAAAGGAGAATATTGATATCTTGGATACAATATCTTGGATACAAAGGGGGAAGTGCTGCTGATAATCCTTTCTTCTCTGGCACAGGATGAGAGTCGGAATATTTCAGAGAACAGCACATGGGGAATCCGAAAGCGGTTTGAGATTGGGCAGCATAAGATGAGTACCAAGCGGTTTCTGGGATATGATGCGGATGAGGTTGGGAAGCTGATCGTTAATAGACAGCAGGCTAAGATTGTGAAACGGCTTTTTAGGGAATTCCTTTGGGGGAAAACTACTGATTATATCAAGCGGATTTTTGAACGGGAGAGAGTGAAGAACAAGGACGGCGGTACGAAGTGGCAGTCCACTACTCTTGGCAGCATGCTGGAAAATGAGTAAGCGTCAAATCCTGCGCTTACCTATAAATTAACGTCGCTAACAGATATCAGCGGCGTGGTTTTCTGCATTCAACCGGTAACTCTTTTGCCCATGGCAATAAGTGATTCAGCTTCGCAGAATCTATATTTCCTTTTTTGTCATAGTGCTTGGGAAGCTCTGTGAGTAAATGCTTAAAATAATAATAAGGTCTCAGGTTATTGAGCTTTGCGGTTTCCGAAATACTGTAGATGATTGCGCTTGCCTGCGCTCCCTGAATGGAATCGTGAAACATCCAGTTCTTTTTGACGATACAGAAAGTTCTGATTGAACGTTCACTTGCTGTATTATCAATGGGTACGTTCCCGTCAGACAGAAATATCTTCAGATATTTTTCCTGATTCAGGCTGTATTTCAGTCCTTCGGCTGTTTTCCCTTTGGGCGGTACGACAGTATTTTCAAGCTGGTTTTTTACCCACGCAAAATACTCCTCAACCAAAGGTTTGATTGCGTTCTGGCGTTCTTTGAGACGTTCCCCGGCTGTCAGATCCTTTAAGGTACCTTCCAGTTTATATATCTGGGATATCCGGCTTAATGCCTGATAGGCAACCGACCGTCGTACCGCATCGGGATTGGATTTATCCGCTGTTTTTATGGCATCGGCATAATCCCTTCTTGCATGTGCCCAGCAGTTGGCATTTATCAGTCCCCGAAGCTTTTTTTCTATCAAATGATACTGGGAAAGGCTATCGGTAACCAGAATGCCTTCGTAATTCTGATAGAACTGAAGCGGTAACTCAGGGTTCCTACCTTTCTGGTATTCATAGATGACGATTGGGAACTTTGTATGGAATTCACCGGAGCGATGCACCCACATATAGCTTTTGCTTCCCGGAGCTCTGTCATCGTTGATTACTTGGGTGGGAGTCTCATCCGACTGTGTCACAGGAATCTTTAACAGTTCCTGCTTCACGCACTCCACCAGAGGCGCGAAGTACCTGCGGGAACTGTTTATCATCCAGTTTGACATGGTTTGCTTTGAAATGTTAACCCTGTTACGGGAGAATTCCTGTTCCATCCGATGCAGCGGAGCAGAATTCACATACTTTACATTCAGGATAGAAGCTACAAGAGAAGGTGTCGCTATACTGCCACGGAACAAATCCTTTGGACGGTCACCACGCATGAACTCATCCTGATGGTAACCATCGGTTCCCACAAAGACATCTACCGTGTGGACTTCTACAGTCCAGCTCTCAGGTTCGTGTCTTAATCGTTTGTAGATTTCACTGGGCATTTGTTTCCAGTTGCCTTCACTGTAGAAAGCATCCAGTACCTCTTTAGATACCGTGTGGGTTGATATGACATCTTCCGGGAAATCCTTTAAGTCCGCTTCCCGTTGTCCCCTGGATTTTTTCTTCTTTACTTTTTTAGGGAGGATCTCATCAGGATCCGGTTCCTGTAAGCGGATTATACAAGGCATCTGCTTCATCGAAAAAGGATAACTGTCCTTCAATGGATGCCATTGTTTCCGTATGACGGCCAAAGCGTTGCTGGTTTGCAAGACGTACCTGCTCAATAAGCTTCTCGATGTTTTCATTCAACGCATCAAGCTGTCCCTGCATACCGAGAATGATGGTGATCAACTCTTCACGGCTTAAGTTACTCCATTCACCCAGTGTATGCTTGCTGCCCATTGATCTGCTCCTTGTCCTTTACTGTCTCTGATTATATTACAGAATCAGTGAAATAGCGAATCGTAAGCATCTCGCCTTTTGGCAAAATGCCTATGCTTAAAACAGCGTTGCCTGCCCATAAACAATGAGGAACTATAGAGTTTTCAAGGTTCAAATATTACTTACATCATATTTATACCGGCGACAGACGTGCTTTCACAACATCTCAAAAAGGGCTTCCATAAGCAGATTTTATGTGATAAAACAACAGAAATTTTTCTCTGTTTTAAACAAAACTTTTTAGAAAACCTTTGCCGGATGTACTTCCTTGATCTTCAGGTCGAGAGGATTAAGGACCAGCATCAGGAGGCGGAACTGCTCTTCGGTGATATCTGCAGCTTCTTGTGTTGTCCTTGGCCATGTCAGAGAACCGTCCTCAAACCTTTTGTATAATAACAGGAATCCGTTCCCCATCCAGAGAAGTCCCTTCATATGATCGGAACGCCTTCCACAGAACAGAAAAAGGGTTCCTTTTTCAAACGGATTCCGGTTGTACTGTGAACCGATGACCTGAGCCAGTCCATCAATTCCTTTGCGCAGGTCAACAAAACCACATGCGAGTATTACGCGCTGGATTCCACCGGCATCCTCAAGCATTGGACACCTCCTGTAGAAGCCTGGTAAGTAGCCTGTCGAAAATTTCGTTAGACACTGCCACAGTTGCATGGGAAGTTTTAATCTCGACTGCAGGTTGGAAAGAAAAAGGGATTTCCGGATTCTGTTGCGGTGTTATGGGGACTTCAGCAAAGATGACTGTTCCTTTTTCCTGCATTGCAGGAAGAGAAGAAGTACTTCCATCACTCAGTAGGTTGTAGACTTCTTTACGGACTCTCCTGAGTCAGTAGTAATACGTTTTTTCCTGAACCCCGTTTTCTGCCAGCCACTGCCCGGCTGTCTGCTCATCGGGACGGCTTTGACACTGCTCGATAATCAGTTTCCACTGATTGAGGCGAACCTCATGAGTATAAGCATCCAACTGTACATCCTCCTTGAAAAAACTAGTAGTTTTTTTGGTTTTTTCAAGTTTGCCACAGAATCTAAAAAAATCTAGGAGAGAGGTTTGACGTTTACTATAATGGGATTTAGATTAGCGGAGGTGCATCATGACAACATCAGGCATGATAAGAGAGTTGTGTGAGAAACAGAATATCAGCCTTGCAGAGTTATGCAGACGCATTGGGCAGACACCGCAGAATTTAAATAAAAAACTGAAACGAAGTATCGTTTCTTTTGAGGAAATGATGGCGATTGCGGAGGCAATGCGAGTTGGGTATGAACAGGCTTTTTGTGTTGCCGAATGGAGAGAAAATAGAGATTAAAAGTAAATAAAGAATGATGAAGAAAAAGAGGATGAATTCATGCCTAAAAGCAGAAGAGCAAATGCTGTTATGTTTGGCTTTGACTTTCGAGTAAATGCAGCGATTGTACTTATGATTGAGAATATTGAATATTTGAAAGCACTGCAGTTGGAAGGGAATTATGAGGACATAGAATTAGAGTTGGAAGATGGGCAGTATATTTTAGCACAGGCTAAAGCCATTGAAAAAAGTAGCTCGGATTTTGGTAATGTTCGCAAAAATATTCGGAAATAATTAGTTTCATTGTCGGAGGAAAGCCAAAAGGTAGATGCACAACAGTTAATACTGATAACAGATTCGCCTAATCCATAGAATGCAGAAAATTCCAAAAGTGTTTTTGCAGGAACTGCACATCGTGCGTTTCCTTCACTGCCTACTTCTTCACAACAGTTAATAAAAGGATATTTAGATAAAATTGCCCCACCCTTAGATACTGAAAAATTTATAATTCAAATACTGCCTTTTGAAACGGATAGTGATCTTGAGAGGTATAAAATTATCAAACAAGTAGTTGACGATTTTGTGGGTGATTTGAATATAAATATTTATGGAATCGGACAGAAACTACTTAGCATATGGCATGAAGAGGTATTCAAAAATGGAACCAAAAAGGATGCCTCCATCCGATTGAAGAAAAAGGATATCATTTGACCAATGATGGTTATTGCTACTGATGCTGAACGTTGTGACGCTTCTTTTGCAGAAATATTTGACTCCAATGCTTATGATGAAATTGTTCATCAATATAAAGACACAATAGAATCTTGGTCTGAGCGTTGCGAATTTTTTATTTAAGTTTTGTGCGATTATAATGAATATCAATCGACAAAGGCGCCGTATTAAGTAATGAAACAGAAATGAGAATGCTATTGCATGAAAATGAAATATCTTTTAATGTAGATCAAAAACAAATGAATGTTTGTGGTCGATAATTTAGTATAGATTACAAAAAAATATAAGGGGAAAAATCATGCAACAGTGATAGAAGGAAATTTAGAATGGATAGCACATAAAATATATTATGATTATCAATTAAATGCTTTTTTCTTTTGCAAAGATATTTCACAGTACAGTACGGTTTGTGAAATGCCAGAATTTTTATATACACTCTCTCATTTTTCCAATACTACCAAAAAATACCGTAAGTGTGGAAGGGAGACAGGAAATCATATATAATAAAGTATAAGGCAGGTCTTAAAGATTTTGCTTATTTTATGTTGTACAGAAATGAGATGGATTGTGAAGCTGACATAATAAATAACTACGAACACATAAAGAAGCAATTGATATTGTTGACAATACAAGGTATGGAGGGAGAACTTCCAGATGATGTGTTCGCATATATGAAATCAGAAATCAGCATATCACCAGACAATATACTTGAAATTGTATCAGCGGAGGAGTGGAAAATTAATGTACTTAAATACTTTGGGAAAGCATGAATTATATCAATCAGTAGCAAAAATCACAGGGACTACAGAAAAGCTAATTAAAGAATACGTTTTGGAAAATATGGATGAAATCACAGATTATCATTATGATGAATCATCAATTCATTATATGGAATTGGATAAATTCATGGAATATATAGGATGCAGAAAATTACATCAGATTGATAAAATTGTGGTTAATCATATTACACCGAGAAAAGATATAAGTGGTGTGTATGAGGAAGGATTACTTACATTGCCTCATGCATTAACTAAAGACACAGTATTAGCAGAATATTTGAGAAAAATAGGTTTTACTTTTGAATTTTAAGATGAATGTATCATTATGAAAAAGGATGGGAAAGCAGTTGAGCTTGATAAGTTGAATTTTTCTAATCTCAATGTGAGATTCGGGGATAAGTGTTCGCTTAAGGATTTTAATGTGAATGGATATTTATTTGTGGATGAATTTGAAATAGATAGGGTTCGCGGATGGTTAGGCTCACCAGAAATATTAAAGAGTATTGCTAATGCTTATTCAAAAACAAATATTGCAGATGATTATGCTGATGAATGTCGTAATTTTCTCGTTTCTTTTGATGTGTCTATTGATAAGATTGATTTAGAGGGATTTTCGGCAGATATAGATACAGAATATAAGACAGAAATATTAGTTAAATATGCAATTATGGCGTTGGCGTATTACGAGGTTAAGAGTAAACCATTTTTTCAAATGTATAACCCTATTATTTTTTTGAAGCGGAATTACGATGTCCCTGGTACTGATATTTGTAAAATGTGGATTTTAAAGTTTGAAAGGGATCGAATTATTCCAACTGAATTTGAGATTTGATCTATTGTGGAGGAGAAAGATATAATGAATATTAGTAAGGATGACATACAGGAATATTTAGCAACAGGTGGAAAGGTAATTGGTGATTTTGCTGTAAGAGTTTATGGCAATAGTATAAATCCGGTAGGGGAAGGAGCTTTTTCAGATGCAGTTGAAATAGGGATTAGTAATACAATTGCTTCACTATATGATGTGAATATTGAGGATGGTGAAATAGTGAGAGGTCTGAATAAATATTGGGGGATTAATAGCGAGGAGGCAGAAGAAAGACTTTTGTTTGAAAAATCCCAATTGGTAATTAGAGAACTAAGGCATTATTTGAAGCTCCAAGGTTATTCTTCTGATGAAAGTACAGAATTTATAAAAAACAATAAGGAATCAGTGAAAATAAGACATGATAAAGAATTGTGGAAATTGAGAGATAAGCCGGAAAGATTGATGAAGGCGGTTCAAGATAAAAAGTGAAATGTACAGCGTTAGGGTAGTTATAGACTGTAGTCATATGGTTTGTGCCTGGCTTAAATCTTGGATTTGTTTCCGAGAACAGACAAAGTTCAAAAATCGGCTAAAAAAGCGATTTATTTGTTCCCATGAACGGATGAGTGGTTTCTGACGTACTACCAATCAACTCGTACCATGTTGAAACCGTAGTAATGATGTCAAGAAAAGATAAATAAGAGCCAGAAAGTGGCGTATTTCCGGTTTTTTTTTCGGAAGTTGGGATTTGAAGCCTAACTCCTGAAAAGGCTCGGTTGTTTTAGATGGAAACATATCTACCACGAAAATGTGTGTCAGGTTGTGACCTCGGATTAGATATCGCAAATTGAGTGAGTGGATTAGATGTCAAGCATTTTTGAGTAAGTACTGAAAAGTGGCAACAAATCCGGCAACTCGATACTAAGGGCATTTTCGGATAGTGGATTAGATGTAGTAGTTATAAATTATTATTTTTCAGAGGTGATATGTGAGGCGAAGTATGAATTCGGCATAATGATTGATGAACCAAAATCGAGTGAAGATTACATTAACTATATTCCAAAAAGATACAATTGTATTTCTGCTGACGATATTTTTATAGAGTCAATTGTAGACAAGCTTCTTTCTGTGGTGTGTTACTGGTATTCTATTGACAATAAGAAAAACGGTTTAGCATATTACGGAATTACATTGATTTCTCCCGAATCATGCGGAAGCATTTGCAAATTGATTGATGACAGTGATGAATATTTGCAACTAAAACAGATTCTTATGGAAGCCTATAAAGCAGGGGAATTTGTTATTCACTTTGGAATATGATTAAGAAAAATTTGAATATGGAGAGGAGGAGTCTATTTGAACATCAGAGAAATCGAAAAAATAATTGATGAGTTTCATAAAAATCATGAGTTTCTTTCAGGAAATAAGATGCAATTAAATTATGAAATATTAGCAACATTTGAAGATGTATGTATGTGCACAGTCTTAGCAAGTATATTGAATCCGTTAGCTTTAAGACAAATAACAAATCATATGGATGCATTAAATCAAGCGCTTAATTGGATTGAAAATAGCGACTTGTTGACTTCGGCTGATACTATAGATTTTAACATATCAGAAAGTAGATATAATCAGTGTGCATCATTTTTGAATGAATATGCGTATCCATATTCTCTTATATGCAGTGGATATATTTCTTTTTCAAGAAAAAGGTTATTAGCTGATGTTGTTGGAAATCAAGTTACAATTACTTTCCCAGAAGATGTCAACAATTCTGCGTGGTATGATATTCTGCGTGAAGTAAATGGAACGGGTGTTGGAGGTTTTATTGAGACTTTTAATCCCTTAAAACTTATGAGTGTGAATGAAAAATTACAAGAAAAAATATCAATTGAAGATGGACAGCTTTGCTATGAATTAGATTCTGAAATACTTAATCCATTTCTTGAAGTTGCTGAAAGCCAGTGGAATGCAACTAAGACTTTGCCAGAATCGTGGAGATTTGATGAATTTACGATTGTTGAGTACAAAAAAGTGTGGATAGTAATTGCTGCAATTTGCTATATTCATTTTTTTAGTTGCTTAAAAATAAAAGAGCCATTAGCAAGAATAAAAAATGCTTTAATAATTCAGCCCTTAGAGAGCATTGTAAAATATGCTTCATCGTTAAGTGGAGTAGTTGAAACAATAGCGGAGAAGATAATTAGATACCTGACATTCGAACCAGCAAAAAGAAATGTTGATATAATGTATCAACCAATTTTCAAAATAAATAATGAAACAATTCTTATCGCACCAATGTTGTTTATTGGGTCAAGGGCTGAAAGAAACCTAATATCTGTCGTAAGTACAAAAAAAGATTTTGAACATTCAAAGGAAGTAAATGAATTAGAAGATTTGATGGTAGAGGAAATTGAAAATGTAATTCCTAAAAATGGTGTCTTGAAAATAATAAAACACAAAAATCTTGGTGGAAGATTGCCTGATGTCGATTTAGGCATTTATGATACGGTTTCAAATTCTATTCTCCTTTGTGAATTAAAATGGTTTATGGCGGCGGATTCTTCAAAAGAAGTATATGCGCGAGAAGACGATATAAACCACGGTTGTGAGCAACAGGAACAAATAATGGCTTATGCAATGATGGACAAAGAAGCATTTGTAAAACAGGTATTTGGATTAGACGGCGCAAGTGATGTTGACTTGTTTTGTTGCGTTGTTGCAAAACACAATATAAGAACGCAGAATAAATATGTTCCTGTTATTGATATTGATAAATTGAAGACATTGTTTGCTGAAAAATCTGTTAATAGTGTTTTTCATATAATTCGAAATCATGAATATGAAGATCAATTACCTAATGATGCTGAGATTACGTTTCAACAGGTGGATTATGGTGGATTCACTTTCAAGATTCCAGCCATTTGCTTTGGTTCTATGCCAGAATAACAAAACAACCCTCCCGGCCAATTAAGGTCGAGAGGGTTTCGTACGTTTGCAGGCATTGTGGTTTAAAGATGTATTAGGAGTTGAAAAAAATGATAATCCTTTGTTTAGAGATGGATTGGCACCGCATATATGGAATGAAGGAAGTAAATGGGAATGGTACATTTACAAGTCGGAGCCAGAAGATTATCAGAAATCAACAAAAGTGATAGACAATTATGCAGCATTATTTCAAGAGCCGACCATGGAACAGGGATGGCAACTTCATCAATAGCGTGAGTGAATGAAAATACTTAGTTAAAGTATATTTTGAAGACTCACATTGTGTTTGTTTTGTGGCTGAATTGCCACTGAAAATCCGGTGGCAGTTAAAGCAAGTATAGAGAAACTTACATAGGCATGGTAAATGCCGTGCCTACTGTAAAGAATAAAGTTTTTGATACTCGTGGTATCGAGAATTTTATTATTGGCAGTAGGATACCAACAAAGGGCATATCTAAAAAAGCGCTTCTTGAAAAACGAGAGTCGCCAGTTCTGAGAAATCATGTTATAATTTTGTGGAAGATAATCACATCGACAGAGCGGTAATATTGATATCTAAGGTCAGGTAAATAAGTTTGAAAATGGCCTGATTTTACTTCTTTTTACTATCGAGTGTATGAAAATCATTCAATCCAAGGTTTAAAAATAACGCTTTGGTGAAACAGGGCGTTGAGGGCTCATCGAAAAAACTGTATATAGTTTATTTGCCATTTCGAATTGATGCAGTGATTAAGTTGTCAAAGAGAGTTTATGCTATGGATTGGATGTTGGGAATGAGATAAATCTAATTTATGAATCAACAGAAATTATTTTGAAGGTGAAAAGTATATGGATAAATTATTAGAATTGTTGGAGAAGTATAGATGTCACTTAAATCGAGATAAACAGTCAATGGGCAACTTTCTTGAAGCGCATTATAGGATTTATATTGATGATGTAAAAAAGCTATTCGTGTTGAAGATAATCCATTATTAGGTTGTGAAGTATGTGCAATGATTGAACAACAAATACCAATTGTCGAAGAAAACGCAGATAAACTTGTAAATGTTTTTAGATTGTTTGAGCAAGGAAGAATTGTAGAATCTGCGAACAAGTCATTTGAGGTTTTTTCATCAATGAAACCGCAGATGGTGCAAAGATATTCAGGAATATTTCGCAAGGAAACATATTATAGAATCAGACCTATTACTTCGGGTGTGAGTTTCCCACTTGAGAGAAGAGAACTTTTTCATATACCCTATAATATAAATTACTTAGTTGGGCCAGAAAGATATAGTTTACCAGGACATCCTTGCTTATATTTAGCATCGCAGGCAGAACTTGCTTGGTATGAATGTAAAAGACCTGAAAAATTTGCAATTTCAAAATTTTCAATACCACAGGATGAAGATTATTACTTAAAGTTTATTGATTTTTCTGAAAAACTGTTGCCATTAAAATATAACTTTATCAGTTGGTTCCATAATGAAACTGACAAAGTTAACTTGCAAAAATACTTTGTCAAATACATTTGTACTTATCCCCTCAGAGCAGCATGTTCGGTAATCGTTGAGCAACCAAGCGGCAAGTTTCATGAGGAATATATTGTATCCCAATTTCTGCTGCAATGGGTATTAATAGATGAATATTTTGACGGCGTTCACTATGAATCTTGTTCTGAGTCAGAAGAGGTAAAATGTCTGGGGGGTCATAATATCGTACTTGTAACAAAATCATTTGACTGTGATGGGTTTGATAGCAAACTGCGAGCTTGTACTAAGATTGGAGAGCCGGGGATTATTGATACTACATCAATTGTGTGTACCTCTAAGATTGAAGATTTATTAATGGGAAAGGACATAAAGGATGACCCCTTTTTTTAGAATATGGAGGACTTATCTGATGACTTTGAAATAATATAATTTATTCAAAAAAAGTGCTTGATAGAATAAAGTCATAAATGCTGCATAGTCAGTACCTGACTAAAATAATGCCACCTTTTGTGGACGGTAGATAGAAACAGAAATAAACTTGATCAATTTTCAGATGCCTTTTTTAGTAGCAGCATTTCGGCGGTGTCTCGGACCACGGAAGCAGACCCTCGACATAGGGCAGTTCATCTAATTTCCCATGTTTTAGCAGCTTTTCCAAAAGGTAATGGAAATATTCATAGGGTTTCAGTCCGTTTGCCTTCGCTGTCTCGGCAAAGCAAGTGCAATTGTTTATAGTATATCTGAAACAGCAAAGTTGAACGACTTGAACCCGTATTACTATTTCAAATATCTGCTGGAAGAGATACCCAGGTATATGGACGAAAAAGGAGATATGGAGGAATCAAATCTGGAAGCGCTGCTGCCCTGGTCAGAACGACTTCCCGCAAAATGTCATAAACCACGCCGCTGAAAAGCGGCGTATTTATATAGATAGAGCGCATGGTTTGACGTTTACCCATAAAAACACATCCTCTAGTTCATAATTTTTTCCATGAGATCATGGCAGTTGTAGCTGGTGTGGATAATCCTTTCGAGAAATTAGGAGATTACAGCCGCTCACAGGTTATGAATCATCCTATATTGAAAAAACGGCAGAGTGCATGAAGGAAAAACAACTGGTCGGCTATCAGGAGAATATGCTGCAAGGGCTGCTGAAGGATATGAAGAATTGAAGTGAGTATCAAATCAGTAATCAGGTGGGGATATTAGATTCTAACCTTTCTGTCCAGGCTGGATACCGTTTTAGAACTGAATCAGAAAACTTGATCTCGGATAAACGCTTAGACTTAGGTATTGAATATATATTTCTCACAACATATAATGAAGAAGTATCCGGCCAACGGAGATGCAGTAATTCCAGATAATATATAATACTAGCAACAGAATGGAGCACACAGTGAACACAGAACAAAAGAAAAAATCATTACTAAACCATCCTTTACTTCAATTACTGAAGCATAACAAAGGAAATCCAAGAACATTGATACTAATGGAGCCTCTATGGGGTATTCCATATAATCTAATCACGCCATTTGCCACACTATACATGTATTCGCAGGGAGTAACGGACGTTCAAATCGGACTGATTCTGTCAATTGCCATGGTGGTTCAGGTACTTTTTTCTTTCTTCGGCGGAATATTAACGGATAAGCTGGGGCGGAAATTCACGACTATGATGGGCGATTTCTTCGGATGGAGTGTTGCCTGCCTGATATGGAGCATATCAAATAACTTCTGGCTTTTTTTAATTGCCATGCTCTTTAACTGTTTTGAACAGATTAACCAGACCGCATGGTACTGTTTACTGATTGAAGATGCGGAACCCAAAGATTTATTGGGAATATATACATGGGTCAATATAGGCGGTTTGATTGCAATCTTTTTTGCGCCGATTTCAGGCTTGCTGATTAATTCATTTACCGTGATTCCGGTTATCCGGGTTTTATATTTGGTCTTTTCCGTAAATATGCTGATTAAGGTAGCAGTTACTTTCCGCTATTGTAAGGAAACGCGGCAGGGAAAGATCCGGATGGCTGAAACAAAGGATACCTCTTTGCTGCATATGTTATATGAATACAAGGAACTGATTCCTAAAGTATTGAAGGATAAGGAGGTTATGAAGGTTCTGGCTGTTTCTGTCATATTATATATCACGAATATGGTCAGTACGAACTTCTTCAGCTTATATGTGACACAGTGGCTGGGCATAGAATCTCGTTATCTGGCCTTCTTCCCGATTCTGAACGCGGCTGTAATGTTGATCTTTATGATTGGGATACAGCATAAGCTGGAGCTTGTAAAATTTCGGATACCTATGTGGGTTGGATTGGCATTGTATGCAATAGCGGTGATTCTTCTGATACTGGCGCCAGTAGGAAATATGCTGTTTGTCATTATTTATGTCTTCATTGTGGCAGTAGCAGGGGCTCTTGTTATGCCTCGAAAAGATACTCTGATCCAGCTGAGTATTAATGCGGAGGAGCGTGCCAGGATTAATGCGTTGATTATGTCCTTTACAATTGCCTTTTCTTCCCCATTCGGTTATTTTGCAGGATGGTTATCAAGCATTGACAGACGGCTGCCGTTTGCATTTGCATTTGCTTTATTCCTTGCAGCATTTATTATTGTGGGCCGGATCCGTGATCCCGAGTTCTCTAAGTAATTATTTAATAAACAGCATTCTGTCATGCCATGGGAATTGCTGTGGGATATAAATATCGCGGTTAAAATAATCGGCTGTATTTCATGTCTTATGCCCCGGGTATTATCCGCATAATCTGAATCAGGATGAATATGAAGTACTACAGATAGGGTGCTCCCATAGAATTATACCAATCAACAGGAGGGTGAAACACATGAAAAAAGCTATGCTGCCGTCACTTAAAATAGATTCATGGACAGAGGAAGCTTTGTCCGATCTGACAGCAAAAATATCAGATAATAAAGTCAAATCACTTATACTCATCGATGGAGCGGCCGGTTCAGGCAAGACAACTTTAGCGGTAAAAATCGCTGAACGGTTGCATGCAAATCTGGTCCATACAGACGATGTAAGCTGGTGCGCCGATCCAATCCTCTGGGATGGGGAATTGCTTGACGGTATTGTTAGACCCTGGTCCGCTGGAAAAAAGGCGGCGTATAAACCAACCGGCTGGAAAAAAGAGAATCGTCCGGGAGCCATCGAGGTTGATCCGGATAAGGCGCTTATCATAGAAGGCATGGGAGCCGGCAGAAAAACAATGCGTGCAGCTGCAGAATATTTGATATGGGTGGATACCGAGCCGGAAACAGCCAGGGCACGAGTTGTGCAGAGAGACCTTGCAAACGGGGAAAATGGCGGGACTGTTGAGTCTGTCACAGAATTTGCCGATTGGTGGGATTCCTTACTGATGCCTTTATTTTTGGAGGAAGAGCCGTGGAAATATGCAGATATTATTGTCAGCGGTTCCAGGTCTGATTTGATTTCTGATAAGCTTATGATCCATGTAGTATAAGTCCTATATTGATACCCCGGAATAAATTTTCACCCGTATTCCCCCTCGCACAAGGAGGTAAAGTATGCCAGAACAAATTCAAAACCTGGAACAAGCAGAAAAAATCTTAGATTATTGGTATGCCATAGAGTTTCTGGCACAGGATAAATTCGATGATATGTGGGAAATCCGCAGTAAATTTCTGAGGGCACATGATGCTTTTACAAAAGGCAAATTCAAAGGTAAAGCCATATGGTCCTATCGTGAACTCCGGGATTCCCATTCTATTTATGATATCATTTCAGCGGACGCAAAATCCTGCGGCATGAAGAAGTGGGGAAATATTACAATCTATATCGGAAAAATAAAACGGGAAGCCTGCATAGAGTGTATCGCCGAAAGTCTCCCCGGGGCCCGGGAGGAAGAAAGGCCGGAAAAGGCACATGACAGTATTGCATTGGCTAGCCTTCAGATAGCGCCGGATGGTGTCTATGTGGAGCATTCTTTTTCCTTATCAACCATTATCTGGTCAATGAATCAGATAAAAAGCGGTAAGGGCAGCCTTGCCTCGAGGATTGACGAGAAAGAATACCGCATTGCGATCGAGGAAATTGAAAAGAAATTTTTCGGAACAGAAGAGGGAAGAAAACAGGATCCCGAAGATGATCAGAAGCAGGAATCGGAAGACAGCGAAGAGCGCATTCAGGAATTTGTTCCGGAAGCGGTAACGGTAAGGCTTTTGAAGGATATTTATAAATATATTAAAAAAGCTTTTGTTGATGGAAATATAGAATCGGCAGACAGTACGGATGATGGACAGGATATACAGGAAGTTTACGGCGCCTGTTTTCAGCTTTTTGCAGATGAAAAAAGTAGAGCCAAAATGGATGATGACAATTATCTTGGTTTAAGCCATGATTATTTTTCCGGGGATATCAAATTTGTCCTGCAGAAAATAAAAGATGGAAAAATATTGTCCGAAGGCCATATGTGTGAGGATTTGGTTCATTATATTTCCGCATTGGATGAAACCAGCCCAAAGGGGAAGATAGATCTGGTCAGTCCTAAAGACAGAGACAGCTTTTTTCAGCAGGTTTCTGATATTCTGAGTGTGGAGAATGCGCCTCTTGGAAAATGGCCTTCCAAATTCATGCCGGCGTTTATGCAGCAGATGGCGGTCAATCTTTGTATCCGGAAGGGAACGTCGGATTTATTTGATGTTAACGGACGTGTATTTTCCGTAAACGGCCCTCCGAGAACAGGAAAGACAACATTGTTAAAGGAGATCGTGGTCAGCAATATCATTGAACGGGCTGTTTTTCTGGCAGATTATAAGGATCCGGATGACGCTTTTGAAAAGCAGGCTTTTCTGCATGGAGATAAGCAGGAGAATGCATATTCCCAATATATACGCGGTTGGTATCGTCTGAAGAATGACAGAATCAATGATTACAGCGTCCTGGTCACATCCTGCAATAATGCGGCGGTGGAAAATGTATCGAAGGAGCTTCCGCTGGGAACGAGTCTTCTGAATGATTTGAAGCCTGCGGCTGATGACACGGAAGAATACAGGAGAATGCTCGATGAAGTAAGCGGCTTGTTTGATTCAAAACGCGCGCGGACTTATGAAACGATACATAAAAAATCCGCAGAAGATATATATTTTACCGAATATGCCAAAGATCTGTTCGGCAATGAAGAGGTATGGGGACTTGTTGCGGCTCCATTGGGGAAGAAAGTAAATATCTCTTCTTTTTATAATAATGTCCTTTCTTCCTTATTTTGGGATTTTTATGCGGGCAGGGATTTTAAGGACATAAGAATTAAAAAATATGCGCAGGCCAGAGAGGCGTTTGGCAGGCAGCTGAAAGTAGTACAGGGACTGCAGGAACAGCTAAAGGATATCTGCGACGCAGTCAGTGCATGGTCAGAGCTGGCAAGAAAGCAAAAGGAGTCAGAACAGGAACTGTTTGAAAGAAAAGCGGAATATCAAGCGCTGATGGAATCGGAAAAATTACCTGTAAAAAAATTAAAAGAAAGTTTGGAACAGGCTGTCAGTAAGCTGGAAGACATACAGAAAAAAAAGGAAATAGCAGAGCTTCTTCTTTTTGAAGCAGAACAGGAAAAAGAGACATTATCCGTTAAAAAAAGAGAATTATTGGAAAAAGAAGCCGATGCGAGAAGAGGCACAGGGGTTCTGGGTAAGCTTTTCAATAAGAAAAGAGCGGAGACGAAGGGACAGCTTGCCGATGGATATCATGAGGATGTGCTGAAAGCCGAAGCAGAGCTGGAACGTGTGGACAGGCTGCTTGAAGAGAGAATGCAATATATGCAGGAGGTGCAGGCGGAAGCTGACGAGACGGTTCAGCTTAAAAACGAAATGGAAACTGGTATAGCGGCCAAACAGTCCGGATTGCATGAAAAGGAGAAACAAATTCAGGAGGCCGAAAGCAGGCTGCAGCAGATAAAAACGGAACAGAACAAAAGGCAACCCGGGTATTTGGAAACAATAAATTCTTTTACCCAGGAAAATTCGGTGGATGCGGGGACGCTTCTGGACTCCGCATTTATTGACCGTCTGCTGTCCCGGAATGTGAAGGAATCCACGGATGCGCAGGTGGCAAATCCGTGGTTTACAAAACGTTATAACAGGGAGCGTGAAAAGCTTTTTTATTATGCAATGAGGCTGAATAAAGAGTTTGTTCTTTCGTCAAAAAGCTGCAGGGATAATTTCAAAACACTGGGGCAATATTGGGGTATGCGTCCGGGAGATGAGAATGAAAGAGTAGTTTTTCACAGGGTGGACAGGGAACATTTTGCCGGAGCGCTTTATCAGACGCTCTTTTTACTGGTTCCTGTCCTGTCATCAACCTTCGCTTCGCTGGGGAAATTTTTGTGTGATGCGAAACAGGCAGGGGTAATAGGAACGCTGATTGTGGATGAGGCGGGACAGGCTCAGCCGCAGATGGCCGTGGGGGCTTTGTACCGAAGCCGTAAAGCCATGATTGTGGGAGATCCCAAACAGGTAGAGCCTGTGGTGACGGATGATTTGAATCTGCTGAAGAGAGCTTTTGAGGATGAGGCGCTTAAGCCCTATAAGTCAAAGACAGTATCAGTACAGAGCTTTGCGGACAGCTTGAACAGCTTCGGAACCTGGCTGGATAACGTCACGGATTATCCGGAATGGGTGGGATGTCCGCTGCTGGTACATAGAAGATGTATTTCTCCAATGTATGATATTTCCAATGAAATTTCGTATAATGGCATTATGAAACAGCAGACCCGGGAACCTGACGCTGAAAAAGAGCGTTCCTTTGTATATGAAAAATCGCAATGGATTAACGTCACAGGGAAAGAAAAGGGGAATAAAAATCACTTTGTGGAGGCGCAGGCTCAGAAAGTGTGCGAAATCCTGGAACAAGCCTTTTGCAAATCAGAGAATCCTAACCTGTATATTATCAGTCCGTTTACCTCTGTTGTTGATGGAATGAAGGCATATATCAAAGATTATAAAAAGAATACGGCCGGCACAAGCTTGAACAAATGCGATATGGAGTGGATGGGAAGGAACATCGGAACGGTTCATACATTCCAGGGAAAGGAGGCGAATGAGGTTATTTTTCTTCTTGGCTGTGATACAAGCCCGGAGGCCCGGGGAGCGATAAGATGGGTGAACAATAATATTGTAAATGTCGCCGCAACAAGAGCAAAATTCCGTCTGTATGTCATCGGCGATGAGAAGGCATGGCAGGAATCGGCCTGTGTAAAAAAAGCCAAGACGATTCTGGATACCTTTGCAATCAGAAAAATCAAGGAGATTCTGGAAGAACAGCTTCCCGAAGAGGAACAGGCAAAAGCATTGATTTCCGCATCTGCATCATTGCCTTCCATAACATCCTTTCAGGTCAATGCTGTGGAGGATGAGGAAGGCAGCATCGATTTCAGCGTGGATACGAGCAGTTTGCTTCAGGGACTGGATCCGGGTTTTATGTCCGAAGAGCTTACCAAAGAGCAGTTGGGGAAATTTGGCTTTAAGTCCATGGCGGACTTAAAGGAGTTACCGACGGAAGTGCAGGATAATCTGCTTTTGGGGATGAAATTATTTTATCTGTTGTCTCCGGTATACAAGGTATACAGCCAACTGGATGCTTCCTGCTGCGCGATACTTTTCTGCAAAGCCCTGGAACTGCGGATGAAGGAGTGTTTTGAGGAAAGTCTGAAAGCCGTATTTCCGGAAGAAAAGATCCGGGGGCAGGGCAAGGGACGGGGAAGTGTGGAGCTTCAAAATGTCAAATCCAATGAACTGACCTTAGGCGCGTTTCAAGCGATCCTTTATGAGAAAAGGACGGAGCTGGGAAGAAGAATGGCGCAGAAGGGAAAAGAGGAATACGGATTTGAGTGGTGGGACGCGTTTGTGGCAAGGCTGCGCGAATGCACTGGCAGAAGAAACAGGTGCTGCCATTCAGGACTGTTCAGTTGGAAGGAGCAGTCATATTTTCTGGCTGAAATGTTTATGAGGAACAGAAGTGATTCCCAGGTACGGATGGATGGCATTTTATTTGAAAGTAAAATTGGGAAAAAACTTTGCTGATGACATGTTGTATATGACAGAAAAAGGCTGCGGGGCATAAGGGGATAACGATACCTGGAGGACATCCCATGATCTTTTTATGTATTCAAATTAAACATTCTACGATGATCAAGGCGGTTATTTGTGGGAGCTACAGTATAGAAATTTGGAAAACAGCATCACACTGGTCAAAAATGAAAGAGGTAAAACAAGGAGATGTTATCATGCATGGCTAAGAACGACACAGGAAGCGGCTGATATTACACAGGAACAGTTCAGTTTCTATCCGTTTTATCCATAGGCAGAATGATGGACAGACCTCTTGCCCTGTATGAATACCAGAAAACCGAAAACAGGGCTGGGCCATGCACGCAGGGATTATGCAGCAGCCAGTAAGGCAATGGGGAAAAGGTATCCGAAAGCAGTCAAACAGTCAGCTGCCTGTCAGGCACTGGCCCGGATCGGGATAATCCATAAGTTGGAGGGCGCATGTTGAGAAAATACTGCACGAGGAGAAATGTTGATGAAAGATGATAAGATGAAAATCGAGCAAAGATTGCAGAATATGAAGAAATTTTATGTTAAGGCAGGTGATATGATAGATAATCTGCCAGATGCTATTCCTGAGAAGACAAGAAGGATGCTTAAAGATACTATTCTTGGCGATAAAGATTTGAAGAAACTTATGGAAGGAATTGAATCACATAGACCACCGAGAATATTCCTTATTGGCAGGACAGGAGTAGGTAAAAGTAGCTTGGTCAATGCATTATGCGGATCTTATGTTGCTAAGGTTAGCGATACGGTCAGCTGTACGGAAAATGCAAATATTTACCAGTGTAAAGACGGTGATCGCGTGCTGATGGATATTCTTGATACAAGAGGAATTGCAGAATCTGAAAGTTTAGATAATAAGGTTTCTGCTGAGGATGCACTCATAAAGGATATAAACGAGTTCACACCGGATGTCGCTATTCTTATGTTAAATTGCACACACCGGGATGATGTTAGCAGTGATGTACAATTTTTGAAGAAGCTGGCCAGGCAGTATGCGGAAATAAATTCTATTAAACTTCCAATTGTTGTGGTTATTAATAAGTGTGATGAAATGGCACCAACAAGATATAAAACACCTTCCGAATATCCTCAAAATAAAATTGAAAAAATAAATGAGGTTGTTCAGTATTATAAAGGAATTATTGTCAGAAACGGTCTTAAGATTGAAAATATTATATCTGTATCAGCATTGATTGACTGGATGACCCCGGATGGTATGGAAATAGATGTAGAAGATATTGCAAATCTTCCTCAATATGATATTGATAATTTACAGATAGCTTTTGATGGCAGATATAGAATTGAGGAATTGCTTGATATATTGGAAGAGGCCATTCTTGACTTCGAGGCGCAGATGGGATTGAGAATGGCTGCGAGATTAACAGAGGTGGTTCGTAGAATCGCTAATCATTTAAATAATATCTTTGCAGGAATATCTGCAACTATTGCCTTAACGCCAATTCCTGTATCAGATATTTATATATTGTTAATATTGCAGGCAGTGCTGGTTTCACTTATTGCGTCTCTAAGCGGAAGGGATATTTCAATAGATACTGCTAAAGAATTCATTTTCAGTATGGGTGGAATAGCTGGAACAGGATTTGCTTTCCGATTAATAGCACAACAAGCTTCAAAATTCCTGAATGCAGTATGGCCAGGTTCAGGATCAGCTGTTAGCTCTGCTATTGCGGGTGGCGGAACAGCTGCTATCGGAAAGGCGGCAATGTCGTATTATATTGATGATAAGACAATGGATGAGGTTAAGAAGAAGTTTGAAGAGTCAAAGGAAGAGTCTGCTTCGAACAAATGAAAACGAAAAGACAAAAGAAAATGATATCTATCATTTAAAGAATGGAGTAGAGATCCTATGGATAGTACAATAAGAAGTAATATTAAAATTGGCCAAACCGTTAAAGTGATTCAAAAACAAGATCAAAGAACGGGAATGCAAACGGAAGGAGTGGTAGAACGGATATTAACAAACTCCGTCAATCATCCCAGAGGAATTAAAGTGAAATTAGAGGGTGGTATTGTCGGAAGAGTTTGTGAAATTAAAGAGTAATAAATTCGATACCAGAGGGATATTTATGCAACCAGTATTGACTATGATCTGAAAGAAAAAAGAGTAGTGTCGTTTTTTTACAGGTTCGGAATAAGATACACTGAGCCACGCAAAACACACTGCGGTAGAAGTTATTGATGATCGGATTGATTCAGATAAAAAAAATTTACAAATTTTATAATGACGTTTCTTACGAAAAATGAGGGGAAATTATGCTGGAGAATATTGGTGCTTTGCTAACATATCTTATTGCTGTGAAAGATGATAAAACAGGACATATAGAAGTAAAAGGGATTAATAGTCTTCAGTGTCTTTTAAAAGACTTTCCACGTCATATAGAGGCTTTGAAGAAAGAAACAGGGGAGGCAAAATCAGAAGATATACTTGAAATATATTGTATTCTTGGAACAAACCAACAGATAGAAGTATTTATTAGGCAAATCAGAAAGATTCAATATCAAGTATTCAATCATATTCTTTCTGATTCGGATTTCGATTATAAAGCCTATATTTTACATAAATTAGTAGAGAAGAAGCAAAAATATAATTTATTTGCTCAAGCAGCATGGTTAATTACTTATCATACATTCTGTTTAGAACATTTATATTCTCTTCAGCAGTTTCGGTTGATTGGACAAGATGGAAACTCGAAGTGTACTGTCTTGGAATGGGATTGGAGTATGAAGATAGTAGATTATTGTGGATGCAGAGTGCTGCTGAAATATGGATAGAACGTGAAGCACCGCGTATCTCTGGCAGACAGGTAATTATCAATTCCTTTTGGCTGGGCGATTTAAAGGGTAGACGAATTATTGGAGCGTTGCCACAAAATGATGGCGACGGGTATTTCCTTTTGGTAGAAGGAGGTAAAAAGATTCGTCTAAACGTTGGTTCGACGGCTTATATGAACGAACAGATTGGATATAAAGATATTAATTTATTCAGTATCAATGATATTAATATAATATTAAGTAATCCGGTCTATTCCTTTGGTCTCCTTTTTCAGCCCTATGAGATATTTGAAGATTGGCAAAAGATATTTCAATATGCTATTGCAGTCTTAGATGTGAAATGGACAATAAAAACACTACAAGAGGTATATGAAGCATTTTTGGATTTCATGGGAAAGCAGATTTGCGAATGTATAGAAGCACCTCCTATGTTGACAAAAGAAATTTTTTTCGATGTTTATCTAAAAAGAATTGTTGATATGAGAGAGTATTTGTGTTGCAAGGAAGAGACCGTATTGTCGAATGATTGGCTTAGGATGATAGGTAATCGTTTTATTTATTTGAGTAATATATATACGTTATTAGAAAAATACAATCCAAAAGAGATTAGAGAAATGAATCGGACAAAGACATTTAAGTTGACCGATTTTAGACAATTGCTGTATGAATCCGAGAAAGGAACTGCCTATCAAAAGGGAATTATCTGGGAAGAAGTAGCAGCATATATGCTAGAGCGAATTGTGGGGCTGAAAGTTAATGGCAGGCGTCTGCGTGTTGCTAGACAAGAGATCGATTTATGTTGCATCAATATTTCCGTGGAGGAAGAATTGTGGAATTTTGGTGCTTTAATATTGGTGGAGTGTAAAAATTGGAATCGTAAGGCGGATGTAAGAGTAATACGCAGTATTGGACAGATTATGTATATTAAAGGTACTACTACGACGTTTCTGTTTAGCAAACGAGGAGTTACCAGTGAAGCAGAAGCGGAAATAATACAACTGGCGTTAAGAGGAGTTCATGTTTTATGTATTACCAAGAACGATTTGTTAAGTATTTCGAAGAAGGAGGAGTTTAAAGAACTCTTAAGTCGGAAGTGGTATGAATTAGAACAAAGTATAGAGAATGATTTGGGACTTTTAGGTTAATTAGAGTATTTGTGTGTCCCAGAGAGAGTAAATAGCAAATACTCCTTTCTATGAGTCTGTGAAAAAACGTATTAAAACAGAATTTTTCACAGACTTATTCGTCCATCATTTTTCCCGGTTCTGCTAATCCTGATTATAACAGCAGTCATAATAAGCTATTATGCAGTTAAAATAGAACCATACACAGTTACAATAAATAATGTGAACCTAAGTAACAACTTCCCTGAAAATCTTAAAATAATCCAAATATCTGACATCCAAATCAGTGAAAACTATCAGGCTTCAGATTTCCAAAAAATAATTTCCCAAATAAATCAGTTAAGTCCAGATATCTTCATTTTTACCGGAGATCTATACGAGAATTACTCCTCCTACGGCCCGGAAGAAGAGCTGATTCAACTATTAGCAGGCATTTCAGCAGCCTACGGAAAATACGCAGTCTGGGGAAATCGTGATTATGGCGGCGGAGCTGTAAGGCGGTTTGAAAAAATCATGACCGCCGGAGGTTTTCAAGTCTTGTGCAATGAAGGAGTCCATATTATGCTGAATAACGGAGAACGCCTGTTTCTTGCCGGATTAGATGATTCACTGATGGGCACTCCGGATATCACGCCGATATTATCCCAAATGAAGAAAGATGACTCCTATCGTATCTTAATGCTTCATGAACCGGATGCCGCTGATTTATATGCAGACTATGGATTTGAGCTAATGCTGGCCGGACACAGCCATGGAGGCCAGGTAAATCTCCCTTTTCTTTCCTCGCCGACGACATCCATGGCGAAAAAATACCAAAAAGGTTTATATGACATAGAATCTTCGGAGAAAATAAAATTATATGTTAATTCAGGAATAGGAACTTCCCATTTTCCCATACGTTTTCGGGTTCCCCCTGAGATAACAGTATTTGACTAAAAACAGGAGGACAACTGTGAATATATTAATTGTCGAAGATGATTCTGACATGCAGAAAATTTTAAAGCTCTATCTTCAGCGTGAAGGCTATCAGGTAAACAGCGTTTCAAACGGCCGGGACGCAATAGATTTCCTGATCGAGAATGCTGTGGATATTGTCCTGCTGGATTGGATGATGCCGATAAAAAACGGAATGGAAACGCTGAAAGAAATCAGGCAGCTGAATATTCCGGTTAAAATACTGATGCTGACAGCGAAGGGTGAAAACGCAGATGAGGCCGCAGGCCTGACCTTCGGTGCGGATGATTATCTGCGGAAACCTTTTGATATAAAAATCCTGCTGCTTCGGATAAAAAAGCTCTGTAATTCAGAGAATCTTCTTCGATGCGATGACATTGTCCTGAACCCAGTTACAATGGAGGTAATGAAAGGGCAGGATAAGGTGAAGCTTACGAAAAATGAATATGAGCTCTTAAAGTATTTCCTCGCCAATCAAAACATGATTCTTACACGGGAACAGCTGCTGAACCATATATGGGGCATGGATTTTGAAGGCGATATCCGTACCGTTGACACAAACATCCGCAGGCTTCGCCAAAAAATCGGAGAGGAATATATTCAGACAAGGATCGGTATGGGATATATTATGGAGAGGCGCCATGATTAAGCAGAGAGTGAAAATACGCAGGTTATCTACGAAATTCCTTTTTGGCATAACGGGAATTCTTGTGCTGATTTTAATAGCAACCCTGCTTATTAATTCCCGGATTGCAGAACGGTATTATCTGAATCAGCAGAGCCGGTATGTCAGGAAGACGGGAGAACTTCTGAAAGAACGGCTGCAGGAAGGTCTGGAAGCGGATAAAGTAATAGAGGAACTGGAAGCTTCAGAACAGGTATTGATTGTTTATTCTGCAAAATCAGACAGCTATGATGAGCTGAGCATGGATTTACGAAGAAAATTTCAGGAAAAGGGATTAGGCTTTCAAAAATTCTGGCTTTGGGATCAGGATTATATTTCTGCCGTTCAGAAGGGCAGTCAATTCCGCCTTTATCAGCAGAAAAAGCTGAATTATGCTATTTTGGTGGAATATCTGTCTTCCGGAGAAAATCTGTATGCAATAGCTGCGATTGTTCCCAATACAGGAGAATTTGTCCGAATCATCAACCATTTCAGTATTCTGCTGTATTCCATTTCCCTGTTGGCAGCTGTGCTTTTGATTTATTTAATGATAAGGCATATAACAGAACCGCTGCAGCAAATGGAGCATTTTTCCAAAAGAATTTCTGAACAGGATTATGGGCAGCTGACGGTTCAGACGCATGATGAACTGGAAAGGGTGGCGGACAGCATGAATGAAATGTGTATGTCCATCCAGCAATATCAAAAGGAACTATTGATAAAGAATCAGCAGATGGAGCAGCTTCTGAACGATGTAGCTCATGATTTAAAAACGCCGGTATCCCTGATTGGCATATATGCTGATGGTATCAGAGACGGTTTGGATGACGGTACCTTTTTGGAAACAATCGCACAGCAGAATGCCAGGATGGCTCAAATGATAGAGCAGCTTCTCAATCTGTCACGTATTGGCCAGAAGAATTATTTGTCGGAAAAAATCAAACTGGATATATTGCTGCGGAAGTGTATGGAAGAACAGAAAGTCTTTTTGCAGGAGAGAAAACTAATTCTGAAAGATAATATTGTACCAAATGCGGAGATTGACGGAAATGCCGAGTTAATCCGAACTCTTTTTTCCAACCTGCTGTCCAATGCGGTAAAGTATGCCTCAGCTCCGGACATCGAAATAGAACTATCCCAAAACGAGGAAGGAACATATCACTTCTTCATTTCTAATGCACTGGAAAATGAAGATTTAGACATAGAGCAGATTTGGGTTCCTTTTTATGTAGGGGAAGATTCCCGGAACAAAGCACTGTCCGGAACCGGATTGGGCCTCTCCATTGTACAAAAAATTGCCGTTCAATGCGGGTATAAGATTCAGTGCAGGAAAAAGGACGGGAAGATTATATTTGAAATGGATTTTCAATAATAAATAATATAGAGGGTATAATCAGATACTGAAAATATCTGGTTATATCCTTTTTATAATTCATCTTATTTTTCGAAAGAATTTCCCTTTTGACACACGGATGTAATATCTGCCTTTTATAATCCTAAAAGTACATGAAAGAAAGTACAGTAAAGCAAATATCGGAAAGAAGGAAAGGAAAACAACTAAAATGAGAAAACATGATTATTTACACACAGGTATATCCGTACTTCTTATACTAAGCAGTATCCTGAGCGGATGTGGGATAAAAAATTCCATGGGAGAATCCGAGAGCGGGGCTAATGAGCAGACAATATCCCAACAGGCATTGAATCCTACCGTTTCAATAAATTATCAGGTAGATCCGGAGGATTTTTCCCTGATTTTAAAAGATGGTGACAATCAGATTGCAGTATCCGGCCAATCCCCCAAACGAACCGTGTCTGATTTCCGGGAAAGCGATACGGAAACGTTTTGGAGATATCCGGAAGAGCAGATTTCAGTTTCCATCAAACCACAAGATAATTATTTAAGTGTTACAATTACCTCAGAAGCAGATGACGATAACGAATTTAGCTGGCCCAATATTTCCGCGGACACTTATTACATTCCTTTTGGAGAAGGGAAACGAATTCCTGCGGATGATTTGATATGGCAGAACTATCTGAATGATCAGGAATTCTCCGTTCTGGAACAGCTGTCCATGCCCTTCTGGATTACCGAAGCGGGAGATTATTCCGTACTTTTCATTATGGAGAACCCATATCGTACGCAGATGAATTTTTCGGCGAATCCCGATATAGCCTTTTCCGTTTCTCATGAATATCCTCAAATCGATGATGTAAAGGAAAATTGTTTTCGAATCTACCTGACAGACAGCAATCCGGTCAGCGCCGCAAAGCTTTACCGCAGTTATGTGAATGAACGTGGAAATTTCAAGACCTTAGAGCAGAAAGCGGCGGAAAATCTGGATATCCGTAAGCTTTATGGAGCGCCGTTTATATATCTATGGGGTGATTTTGTCCTTTCAGCCGATAACATCAATTGGCCGGCATTCCGTAATTCCCTGTCTTCCCCTGTGATGGAGTATCTCCTGTCTTTTTCGGAAGAAGCGGAAAACGGTTCTGAATTCAGAAACGTGACAGAGGAAATAAAAAAGCAGGATTATGTGGATGTATATCAGAAAAATATAATCTGCGGATATATCAGCCAGGTACTTAAGAGGGATGATTTTTGGGATGAATCCATTTTCCCATCCGGCAATTCACTGAAAGAGCTTATGCCGGACGGCTATGAAAACTTAAATCAGTCGGAAAAAATCCAGATAAATAAACAGGCGCTGGCTGAAAGCCTGCCGAACGTTTTTCAGGATGCCGGACAATGGATGAACGCATCAACCGTGGATTTGCTACAAAGTATGCAGGAGAATGGGATTGATCGGGCCTGGATAGGCCTGAATAGCTGGGAGCAGGCCTATGCCAAACCGGAGCTGATAGAAACCGCACAGAACCAGGGATATTTGATTGCCAGCTATGATTCCTACCATTCCATCCATGAACCGGGTAAGGAGCAGTGGATTACAGCAGAATTTACGGATAAGTCGTTGTATGAAGAGGCTTCAGTCACCAATAAAAATGGTGAAAAAGCGGCCGGATTTCAAAATGTGGGATGTAAGCTGAATCCTGTGTATTCCCTTCCGGCAGTAGAAGAGCGTATGGAAACAATCATGGCAAATCAGCTTCCTTTTAATTCCTGGTTCATCGACTGTGATGCGACAGGGGAAATTTACGATGATTATACTTCCGGTCATATGACGACGCAGGAAGAGGATCTGGCTGCCAGGCTGGAACGGATGGCCTATATCCGCGACCAATACCATATGGTCATAGGCTCCGAAGGAGGGAATGATTTTGCGGCATCCACAATCGCATACGCGCACGGAATAGAATTGAAGAGCTTTTCCTGGATGGATGAGGATATGAAAAGCAATAAAGACAGTGAATTTTACATTGGAAATTACTATAATCCGTCAGGCGGAGTGGCGGCTCATTTTTCCAAAGTAATTCCTTTGAAAGAAAAGTATGATACTATTTTTATGGATCCCCGGTATGATGTGCCTTTGTATAAATTGGTCTATAACGATTCGGTCATTACAGCAGCTCATTGGGACTGGTCAACATTCAGGATTCAGGGAGCGGCACAGGATCGGATGGTTCGTGAGGTTCTTTACAATGTACCTCCGCTCTGGCATCTAGATGATGTGGAATGGGAAAAGTATAAAACTGCTATTGCTGATCATTATTCCGTATGGTCGGATTTCAGCAGGCAGGCTGTACTTCTGGAAATGACTGATTTCGAGTATGTGACACCGGAAGGAAGCGTACAGAAAACGGTATATGGCAGTGAACTTTCTGCAGTAGCTAACTTCAGCGATTCCATATATCAGTATGAGGATATCGAGATTCCGGCACACTCTGTATTGATAATAAATGGAATGGAAAATAAAATTTATACACCATCAGCAGACTGATTCAACAGAGACAGGGCCATCGGAAAACAGATAGCCCTGTCTTAAATCATTCCTTTTATGAACAGCAGGGAGTCAGATCATTCCTGCATTTTACATGCAATACATAATCCCTCATGCAATAAATCATCGCTTATCAGGCCATCTCATCCCGAAGGGCATCAATAATATTCTCCTTCTTTATTTTGTTAATCGTATACAGCATCGTGATAAACACAATAAACAGGACTCCAAACACGCTGATCCCGATACTTCCCCAGGGAATCGAAAATCCGACTTCATCCACAATCATTCCCTTGTGAACCAGCCATGCGGCAAACACTGCGATGGGAAGGCCATAAAGCAGCGCTCTCATTCCATAAAAAATGCATTCAAAATTCATCATTTTCTGGAAATCGTGTTCAGACATTCCCACGGAACGGAGCATGGCGAGTTCCCGCCTGCGCAGTTTTATATTCGTGGAAATCGTATTGAACACATTGGCGACTGCAATCATCGAAATCATAACGATGAAGGTATAGGCAAATACATTGGCTATAAAAATATAATTCCTGTTTTCATCCATCATTTGATACATATTGTAAAGGCTGTATTCTCCCGTAATTCCTTCACCTTCTATAATTGTCTCCATTTCCAATGCCGAAAGAGAGGGATCGGTTGACTGAAAGCTTAAACTTTTCACGCCTTTCGAAGCGTCCGGGAATTCAAAGGTACCTTTTGCAGAATAAGGCGCGAGCACCTGGAAGCAGGCCTGTTTCTGTCCGGAGTTTCCTCTTGCCGGAGGAGAATCCGGCGGTACGAAATCCACAAAGGCAACATCGATATTTTTGCTTTCGGACAGCTTTTCCCCGCTGTCGGTTTCAGGAATAAGAGTAATTTTTACAGAAGAATTCCTGAAAACAGTAAGGATACGGTCATCCTCCGCCGTCATGGAAACGGCAATAAACTTCGCATTCTCTCCGGTATACTCTGTCTCGGATAACCCCAGCTCTTTGAGAATATTCTCATACCGGCTGTCTTCAAGGAACTGTATATTTACGGGCAGATCCACGATTTCATCTGTTGAACTCAGGCCTTCATGCCGCAGATAATCTTCGGAAAGCTCACCGGCGCCGGCAGCACAGGAGTAAGCCATAACTTCCTGATACAAAGCATCATATACACCTCGGGCAGTTTTCAGCTTCTCATAAAGCGAAAGTATTTGCCCGTCATCCAGATCCTGTGTGGAAAAAATAATATCATAGTCCGTAATCTCTGTCCGCTGGCTCGACATTCGTTTCATATCAGCCGTCAATGCGCTGGTGGAAATGAACAGGACTATACTTAAAACAAGGGAAAGTATAATGCTGCGGTATCTTTTTTTGTTCCTTTTGAAATTTTTCAGTGCAAGCGTTCCTTCCAGGCCGTAAATACGCATGGACAGCCTGGAGGTTTTTACGGTTTTGGATTCAATTTTCACCTCGTTCGTCTGGCGGATGCATTCCATCACAGGTGTATTGGCGGCCTTTCTGGCCGGGATATATGCAGAAATCAGGATGGTAAGCAGGCTGATCGCCGCCGCGGCGATGAGTGTGGGAGCGGATAAGGTCAGGGTCAGAGGAACATCCTGGAAGAGGATGCTGGCAAAGTTTTGGGAAATAACGGAAATGACCAGTCCGATGCTGATGATACCGACCGCAATACCGATGGGGATGCCGATCATGCCTATGCAGAATCCTTCAAACAATACCGAATTGCGCAGCTGCTTTGCCGTGGCTCCCACGGAAGAGAGGATGCCGAACTGCTGTGTCCGTTCATTCAGTGACATGTTGAATGAATTATAGATAAGAAAAATGGATCCGAGCATGATGATGGCGATGACAATGCCTCCCATAGAGTACATGAACATATTGAACAGGTTGTCATCGGAAATCCCCATGAAACGCAGTACGTTGTCATTGAGGACGTAAGCATGTTTTCCGGTGCTGTTTACATAGGCGCGTACCTGACGTGGATTTTTCAGGGTGACAAACAGGCTGAAGCTGTCCGTTTCGGTGCGGTCATCCGCTTTGGTTATTAAAGTATATCCCGGAGCGGAAACCTCCTCATAATCAGGCCTGCGGCAGGTACCGACAACGGTATAGGTTTTCTCTGCCTGCGGCACGAACGTTTCCCTTCCGGCAGCATAGGGATCGCCTTGAGACAGCTTACAGTCTCCGTCCATGCGGTTTCCTACTGACAGGGAAAGGGTATCGCCCACCTTGAAGCTGACACCGCCGTCAGACGCAACTTTGCTGGATATCAGAATTTCCCCGCTGTTTTCGGGCAGTCTGCCTGAAAGCAAAGTGATGGGAAGCGAAGCAAAGGTTTCATCGGTGAAGCCGGCTATGAAAAGGTAGGGTTTATCCGGATTTTGGCCGCCGTCAAGCCCGGCATAGCCGATATTGTCAAAAACCGCTGTGGCAGCAAGTTTATCATTGACGGCCTGTTCCCGGATAAAAGAGGAATCGACGTCCAAAAACGCGGCATGCCAGCCGCCGTATTTGGAAATGGATCCATTTATCAAATAATTCAGAAGGGAAACGCCAAAGGTGGTGACTGCCGTTACCATGGCAGCGGACAGAATGACTCCGACAATGGTTACGAGGGTCCGTGTACGATTTTTTTTCAGTCCCTGGAGGGCTACCTTGTTAAAGATATTCATGAGTGTGCCACCTGCCTCTCATCACGCACCACTTTTCCGTCCGCGATGCAGATAATCCGGTCCGCCTGGAGCGCAATATTTTCATCATGTGTGACAATGATGAGGGTCTGGTGATATTTGTTGTGGCTTTCTTTCAGAAGATGGATGATTTCCTGGCCGTTTTTGCTGTCCAGGCTGCCGGTAGGTTCATCGGCAAGCATGACGGCGGGGGCATTCATCAGAGCGCGGCCGATGGCGACACGCTGCTGCTGGCCTCCGGACAGCTGGTTCGGCAGATGTGTTTTGCGCTCCTCCAGGCCAAGGAGCTCTAACAGGTCATTCAGCCGTTTCTGGTTGACTTTGCGTTTGTCCATGAGGATAGGGAGGGTAATATTTTCTTCCACATTCAGGGTCGGTATCAGATTATGGAACTGGTAAATCAATCCTACCTGGCGTCTGCGGAAAATGGCGAGCTTTTCATTGCTCTGTCCGTATACATCCTGGCCCTCCAGGTATATTTTCCCGCTTGTAGGGATGTCTACGCCGGCAATGGCGTGCAGGAGGGTGGATTTGCCGGAGCCGGAGGAACCGATGATTGCGGTGAATTCCCCTTTTTCGATAGTAAGTGAAATATGGTCGAGCGCGGTAACCTGGTTTTCCCCTTTTCCATAGACCTTGCACAGCTCTTTAATTTTTAAAAACTCCATTATATGTGTCTCCTTTCGTAGTTCATAGCCATATAATAGAACTTTCAGCTTACATTTCGGTGACTTTTCGGTGAGAGATCCGTCACTTTGGAAAGCGGATGACAAACATCGCGCCGCCCCGGGGATGATTCCGGGCGGTGATGGATCCGCCTTGTCTTGTGATTATGGTCCGGCACAGCGCCAGGCCTATTCCGTATCCGGCGGTGCTGGAATTTTGCCCCCGGTAAAACCGGTTAAAAAGGTTTGGAAGGTCTTCTTTTTTGAAGCCTGCTCCGCTGTCATGAATTGTGATTTCCATAAAAATGGGATTGTCCTCACAATGGATATCAATTTTTCCGTTATCGCCTGCACTTTCCATGCAGTTTTTGAAGATGTTCTGAAGGGCTTCCGACAGCCAGTTGAAATCCCCGTCTATGGTTATTCCGGGGGGTACATCGGCCTGCAAAGAGATATTATGAAGCTCCATGGGGATCTGAAGAGGTTGGAGTGCGGCAGTAATTAAGCTGTTTATGTTAACTTGCTCCTTCTGAAAAACCACAATTCCTGCATCAAGGCGTGATAATTTCAAAAGGGAAGTGAGCAGCCAGTCCATCCGTACAAGCAGTTCCTCTGTTTCCCTTATCAGATTTTTCCGTTCCTTTTCATCAGAAGTATTTTCTATTAATGACAGGACGAGGGTTATCGATGTGAGAGGAGTCCGGAGCTGATGGGCGACATCAGCCAGGGAATCGGCAAGATGCTCCTTTTCTTTTTTCAGAGCGTCGTTTTGTTCCCGGATGCGCAGCATCATTTTGGTGATTTCACTTTGCAGGATGGAAAGTTCCCCTTCCTCCGATTCCGCAATAAATAGATGGTCGGCGTTATGAAGCACGAGATCAATCTGCTCGGAAATCTGCATAAGGCTTTTGTATCTGGCTTTTGTAAACACGAAGAAAGCTGTTCCGAAGGCAAAGGAAGAAAACAGAGCAAGAATCCCTGCGGCCATATTGTTGGCGAACCCCAGCGTCACAGAAGCAGCGGCTATTAAAAAGAAGATGACGGCGAACTGCCGAAATTCCCTATTCCGAAGCATTTCCATCCCCCAATCGGTATCCGGTTCCGCGGACGGTCAGAATGATCTGCGGATTAGCAGGATCCTTTTCTATTTTTTCCCGAAGCCGTTTGATGTAAACGGTGAGTGTGTTGTCATTTACAAATTCACCGGCAGCATCCCACAGTTCATCGAGCAGGCGGTTTCTTGTTATAATAATTCCCGGGTTATTAATAAATACCAGCAGCAGGCGGTATTCCAGAGCGGAAAGAAAAACGTCGCTGCCGTCTTTTTTGACGACACCGCTGGCAGTATCGACATGGAGGCCGCAGATTTCAAAGGCGGATGTGCTGACTCCGCTTTTGCGAAGGGCGGTTTTGATTCTTGCTACCAGTTCGCGGGGGCGGAAAGGCTTGGTGATATAGTCGTCCGCGCCCATATTCAGTCCGGTGACGACGCTGGCTTCGTCGCCGGAGGCGGTCAGAAAGATGACGGGAATATCCTGGGATTCTTTGATTTCCGTGCAGACCGTAAAGCCGTTTCCGTCGGGCAGAGAGATGTCAATCAGCGCGAGATCGAATCTGCTGCCGGCGAGCGCAGCAAGGGCCTCGCGTCTTGTGGGGGCATGGGTGACAGTGAAGCCTTCTGAGCGGAGCAAAAGGATTAGGTTTTTGGCGATTGTAAGGTCGTCTTCAAGTAAGAATATTTTTTCGGTCTTCTCCCACACCTCCGGGCGGTTGCGTCTGAACCACAGCAGCTTTGATGCAGGCCAGGACGCCGTGATCTCGGGCTGTCCCGTGACCTCATAAACCTTTCTTTTTCCGAAGTGCGCTTCTATCAGCGCCGCCTCATCGGCGGCACGGTTATCGAGCCATACCACCGCAGGACAGAGCGGTCTTCCGTCCGCGTCGGCAAGTATCAGGGTCTCGCCCTGTGTATCGACGGCAAGCGCGTGCGGCTTGCCGCATTTTTGCGACAGCTCCGCTATCGCGTCATGACACATTTCAATGTATTTTTCGGGATCGAATTCTACATATCCGGTTTTCGGATCGGTGTCAAGCGTATAGTCGCGCGACACGACGCCGAGTCTTTTTCCGGTGCCGTCGAAAACAGCCGCCTTGAGCGACGTTGTGCCGACGTCGATCCCCATAAGTCTGTATTCAGTCAAATTCATTTTTTACATAACCACACCGGGGGCTGAAAAAACATTGCGTTTTTACAGCCCCGCATTTTGTGACCGTTACTTAGTGACCGTCACTTAGTGACCGTCACTTAGTGACCGTCACCGGTGACCGTCAGTCAGTCACTTTTCTTTTAATGACCGCCACTGAGAGGATCGTCACGGCAATGATCGCCGCAAGTGCGGTAAATATGATGACGCTGCCGTTGTCTCCGGTATCGGGAGCCGGCGCCTCGGTGGTCGGCGCCTCGGTAGCAGGAGCTTCAGTCGTAGGAGCTTCGGTCGTGGGAGCCTCGGTCGTAGGAGCCTCGGTCGTAGGAGCTTCGGTCACGACGGGTGCGTCGGGATTGGTGGCTACGAGCTGAATGGTGCCCTTGAGCGAGTTGTTCTTATAGGAAGTTAAATCGCTCCACATAAGGCCGATATCACGTGTGCTGGAAATACCGGCGATATTGTCATTGACGTAAAGGTCAAAGCCGATGCAGGTATCAAAATCCATCTTTATGTCTGCATATCTCTGTGAGAGGTCAAACGCGATCTCGATAAGATAGCCCTTATCGGTGACCTTGGTGCGGAAGTTCTTGAATGTATCGCGGGGAATGTTGTTGAAGTTAGCGGTACCGTCATTCTTTACGTACTCACCGCCGCCGATGGCGCGGCTGCTGAGTATGAGCCAGAAGGAAGGATCCACCTGACCGTTGGTTTCGGAGCGGTCATAGTTCGGGGTGAGCGTGAATCCGAGCGAATTGCGCTGCCAGAGGCTTCCCGCGCTGACGCTGGAAAGCTCCCATGCCTCGTCTCCGAGCGGGGAGCCGGTTACTTCGACAAGGAGGTAGAGGTTCTTTTCGTCCCACATTGCGCGGAACTGTGCCTCGGTACCGTTGGTGGGGTTTTCGGGGTCGGGACCGTTGGTAACAAAGGTCTTGGTGAGCTTGTTGATGGGGGCATTGTCCCACACGGCATCTATTTCACCGTCGATCTCGGGGGTGCCGTAGATGGCGTAGGCGAGCGGGAAATTCTTATCCGGCTCGGCGGCTGCCGCAGGCAGAAGCGCAGCGGCGCAAAGGGTGGCGGCAAGGAATGCCGCAAGGATCAGGGATAACGTTTTTTTCATGATTTTTGTCGCTTCCTTTCGTTGGTTTTTATAACTTTACCGTTGGCGGACAGACGCAACGGAGAGTATCATGATTGGTGTGGTAGATCGCGCGAAGCTCATTCATGGCTTCAACACAGCGATCCGAACGTGTGGGATCGAAATCGCAACCTATAAGCTCGTGATCGATGACGGCGCGCAGGTACATCATTCTCCACTTTTTGGTCGTGCGGATATTTTCGGGCAGTTTGCGGTCGTAAGCCGAAAGCGTTTCATATACGTATTCGACGTCCGAAGTATCCGATATCGGGAATCGCCACGATTTGTAATCGGTACCGCGCGTAAGTCCCGTTTCGCTTCGCTCGATGGCATCCACAAGCGCAGTATCATCACAGCAGAACTCAAATTTCGCATATCTGCGCACGGCATCGTGTGAAATCAGCGTCTCGCCGCTGTAATAGGAGAGCATGATATACTTGTTTATATCCTCAAATATGCCCTCGGAATAGGGATACCCGCCATTATAGAGATATCCGCTGCCCATATTGGTGCGGTCAAGGAAGCGGCAGAGCGGGTTGGCTCCGAATCCGCCCCACGGACGGCATCCGTGCATGCTTATTTCGGGGAAATCAATGAATTTCACACCCTTGGGTATTCCGTCGCGCTTTATGCACTCGGGAAGCACGCCGCCGTGGAAGAAGGACATAATATATTCAAATCCCGTGACCTCACCTGCGGTGAGCTTTTTCCAGAATGCATCCCATTCGCCGGGTACGAAGCGGTCAAAATACCATGTCGAAAGAATTATCTTAGCACCGGGCAAAACCTCGTTTGCCAGCTTTACGAACTCCGGCAGTATGCGAAGGTACCCGTTTGCTCCCCACGGAGCGCAGTCACGGCAGGTACAGCCGCCCTGATCGTAGGGCCAGTAGCAGAGGTAATCCGGCTTTACATCGGCAAACGCCTCGAATACTTCTCTTCTCTCGCGGAGGATCTCCTCCATTCCGCCGGGTTTTGAGGGACATATCTCACGGTTGAATATTCCGTCGGGCTTGGTGTGATAACCGTTTTCCACAAGGAAGGTCGCGCGCAACTCGACCGGCGACGAATCAAAGCCCTCGTTTGAGAGCATGGTCATGGACGCCTTCATGCCTATCTGCTTTGCATATCTCATAAATGCCTTGAGACGGGTGATAAGCTCTACCGACTCGGGCTGATCCACCGATCTGAAGTGGTGCATATCGTACCATACGAGCAGTGCGTTACAGCCGCGCAGCGCAAGATCCTCAATGACCTCATAGACCTCCTCCACCGGTGCATTGTGATAAAAATTGTGGAAATGCGTTGCAAAATACATTCCGCGAAGAGGTCTTGCCGGTGTATGATCCACCTTTTTTACAGATGGAGTAAAAGCTCCTTTGCCGTCGAAGCGCGAATCAACAAGATATCGTCCCACGGCGGCATGAAGCGCGCAGTCGTTCGCCGCGGTAAAGGCAACGGTATTGCCGTCGGGAACGATGATATATCTGTCATTTCCGAGTTTTTCATCCACCGAAAGGGTGAAGGTATGATCTGCGCTGTCTCCGAGACGGCAGCAGCGCTCGCCGAGCCGGCGTTCAAGCGCATGCGAAAGAATGCCGAAACTCTCTTTCCCCATCGATATATTTTTAAGTCTGAATGTTGTCATGGTTTTCTCCTTATATTATCTTCCGAGCGGAGGACAGACCGCCGGTTGGATCCTTGTATCATACGCGTGATAAA